>Ga0302137_1000031_pt1 | contig 45635 bp, 42 predicted proteins | sample CBN3_SCM_MG_FD_203127 | JGI IMG/M metagenome (GOLD analysis project Ga0302137, IMG submission 203127) | Marine microbial communities from Western Arctic Ocean, Canada - CBN3_SCM | ecosystem: Environmental > Aquatic > Marine > Oceanic | place: Canada: Western Arctic Ocean | collected 2017-09-15 | reverse complement strand
CAATATCGTATCGCCAGAAAAAGCAGTCTATGGTGTTGAGAATTACGTGATAGCTATTCAAACCCTGGTGCAAACATCGCTGCGCTCAATCGTGGGCGAAATGACACTTGACGAGGCGCTCTCTTCCAGAGATCACATCAAAGCGAGGCTGAAAGCGGCAATCTCTGATGATATCGCCGACTGGGGTATTACCCTGAAGACGGTCGAAATTCAAGACATTAATCCCTCACCAACCATGCAGCAAGCAATGGAAGAACAGGCGGCGGCTGAACGCGCTCGCCGAGCCACAGTGACTAGAGCCGACGGCGACAAACAAGCCACTATCCTGGAGGCTGAAGGAAACCTAGAAGCATCTAAAAGGCATGCCGAAGCGCAAGTGATTTTAGCCGAGGGGAGTAAGCGGGCAATTACCTTAGTGAGCGAAGCGATTGGCGAGAAAGAAATGCCAGTGATTTACCTGCTTGGTGAAAAATACATTAGCTCACTGCAGAATCTTTCCGAATCAGATAATTCAAAATTTGTGGTTTTCCCAGCCGACATACCTGCCGCACTGAAAGGCATGATGGGTAAAATGTAGGAGAGCCCACCTGTTCATCTGCTGGAAGATAAGTACGCTCGGTGCTGAGTTATTTTACAAACTTCAGCAGAGTTCGTTCGGTAATTGTGGCGACATTCACACGTCTCTTGAGAAGCTAAAGGCATTCATCAACACTTGGCTATCGATATTTCGTGTAAGTTCCAAATCCACCCCCCCATCGATTTAGTGCATCGATGCCTGACAATTGGCATCCCTGCGCTGGCATTGCAAACACTTTCCAAGTTGAGGGAAGCAAAGTAGATCAACTATCAATAGCGCGCAAACGCAAAACCCGTCGATAACGGGGTTTCGGCCAACTCAATGTAGTCTCTAGACCCAAAAGCCCAGTGTATCTTAGGCGACACGAATCTGTCGGATCCCGGCTCTGGTAAGCCCCTTACACCACTTGGCAGTTCTTAATTACGGGATTCTGGGTTACACTCTGAGCTCATTGATTGCCATCATCATCCAGATCAAAACAAACCAAGAATCGGCTTAATATGACAGAACAGACTAACCACCGAGCATTTGTTGCCAGACTATTGTCCGGCGAATACGGCCTTGCGATAACCTACTGGGCATTTTACTTTGTAGGTGCAGGAATATTTTTTGTAGCTGGCAGCCGTGCAGTCGACAGCGAATTATGGATTCCTTATCTTATTATGGTTGCCATTATGCTTGCCTATACAGTGCTCCTAATTGTTGGCATTAGAGCAGCTTACAAGGGGCCACAGATGTGGAAGGTTATGTCCCGCACCTCGTCGGTATTCATGATTATTAACATCTTGGTCGGTATTGGAACATTGGGTTTTGTTTATTGATCCAATTGCTCAGGGGGAAGGCATTTGAATCAAGCCACGCAATTCAGCTACGTCCTCGTAGTTAAGAGGGACTGTCCAACCTGTGCACTTATTGAGCCAGTCATTGAGCAGCTTTCTGATACATTTAACTCCGGGTTGAGCGTCTACGTACAGGACGACACTTCCTTCCCCGCAGCTCCGATTCCGATTGACGACACAACGCTAGAATATTCCTACGGTAAAAATATTGAGATCGTACCGACTCTTATACGATTGACTAGTAAGGCCGAGGAAGAATCGAGGATCTACGGTTGGGACAAGAAACAATGGCAGGACTTTACCGGCATTGAAGACCTTGGCCAGAAACTCATAGAATTCAAACCCGGCTGTGGTTCCAAGACCCAGGACCCGGGCATGGATGAAATCCTCGCACTGCGCTTCAATAACAGTAAACTGCAAGCCCGCCGTGTTGAACTGGCTGAGTCGGAAGACATAATGGAGGCCTGTTTTGAACGCGGTTGGAGTGATGGTTTACCGGTAATCCCGCCTACCCCTATACGGGTAATGCGCATGCTCAAGGGTACAAATCGGGCCCCTGATGAGTTAATCGGTAAAATCCCACCGGACTATGTACCCTGCACAATTGAGAAGGTTGCTACTAATGCCGTGATGGCCGGCTGTAAGCCAGAATATTTCCCTACAGTGCTGGCCTCAGTCGAAGCCGCCTTGCAAGACCGTTTCTGTATGCACGGGTTGCTGTGCACTACTTACTTTTCATCTCCGGTGATGGTGGTTAATGGCCCTGTAACCAAACAAATTGGCATGAATTCCGGTGTTAATGCACTAGGCCAGGGCAATAGAGCAAATGCCACGATTGGCAGAGCTCTGCAGTTGTTGATTCGTAACGTGGGCGGTGGCATTCCCGGCAGTATCGATCGTGCAACTCTAGGCAACCCAGGTAAGTACACTTTCTGCTTTGCCGAAGATGAATCGGACAGCGATTGGCCCTCACTAGCTATGGATCGTGGCTATAAGCGAGAAGATTCAGTAATTAGCTTGTTCGCCGGAGAAGGATTACAACCCATAATGGACCAACAATCACGTGCGCCGGAATCTTTAGCAAAAAGCATGGCGGCAAGCCTGCGCAGTGTGGCCAACGCCAAAGTCTTTATGGGGCCAGATGCAATATTAGTAATTTCACCAGAACATCGCCGCCTGTATCGCGAAGCTGGCTGGAGCAAAGCCGATGTCAGACAGGCACTCATTGATGAATTAGTGACACCTGGCGTCGAATTAATTCGGGGCGCAAATTCCAATGCCGAAGGCATGCCCGAAAAACTGAAAGACAAACTATTAAATAAATTCAGAGACGATGGCCTGCACATTACCACTGCGGGTGGCAAAGCAGGCTTATTTTCAGCCATTATTACCGGCTGGATTGCCGCAGGCGAAAGGGGTAGTCAAATCGTCTCACAAAAAATTTAAACGCTAGGCTGAAGAAGAGAGAAAATCATGACAATGCAATCGACAACACTGCTTGATCCCACCGCGGAGCTGCGGCCAATGGAGCGTCAGCTATTACCTAGGCTGAGCACCCTCACGGGCGCCACTATAGGGCTGCTGGATATCTCCAAGCCACGCGGCAAAGAGTATCTGGATGAAATTGACAAATTTCTAACCGGAATGGGTGTCACCGTTAAACGCTATTCAAAACCCACCTACACCCGGGTCGCTCCCACTGAACTCAATCAACAAATCAGCGTAGAGTGTGACGCAGTAATCGAAGGCCTCGCCGACTGAGGCTCATGTACCTCGTGCAGTTTGCATGACATCATGGATCTGGAAAGCAGAGGAATTCCCGCAGGTTTTATCGCCTCCTGCGAATTTTCCGAGGCCGCCGCAGCGCAGGGTAAATCATTGGGTATACACCCCGCCAGAGTGTTTGTAAGACACCCTATACAAGGGCAGACCGACGAACAAATGGTACAACTGGCACAGGATACAATCGATGCCGTAACAACGCTTATATGTGAGCAGTCGGTTTCAAATTAACGAGTTTCTTGCTGCGAGACTAATAAAGAAAAGGAAATAAGGAGAACAACATGACCAAAGAAGCAGTAATCGTAGCAACTGCAAGAACCCCCATCGGCAAAGCCTATCGTGGTGCATTCAACGACACCGATGCACCCACATTAGGCGGACACGTCATTGCTGAGGCAGTAAAGCGCGCTGGTATCGAACCGGGTGAGGTTGATGACGTGATTATCGGTTGCGCCATGCAACAAGGTTCCTCCGGCGCCAATATTGGCCGCACCGCCGGCGTCGCTGCCGGCCTGCCCAGTTCAGTTGCAGGCATGAGCATGGACCGTCAGTGTGGCTCCGGCATGATGGCCATTGCTACCGCAGCCAAGCAGATCGTGTGCGACAATATGCCCATTGTCATTGGTGGCGGTTTGGAATCCATTAGCCTGGTGCTAAACGAACACCGTAATGCTTATCGCGCTCAATCCCCCAATGTCATTGCCAAATCCGAACAAGCCTACATCTCCATGCTAGAGACCGCGGAAATCGTATCCAAACGTTACAATATTTCGCGGGACCAACAGGACCAATACTCACTCCAAAGCCAGCAAAGGACAGCAGCAGCCCAGCAAGCCGGAAAGATCGATGACGAGATCGTTCCGCTGGCATCAAAGATGTTATTTATGGACAAAGAAACCAAACAACAGAGTGTCCATGATACCCACCTGGAAAAAGACGAAGGCAATCGCCCGACTACCACGCTAGAAGGTCTACAGGGACTAAAACCGGTATTTGAGGGTGGTGTAATTACCGCGGGCAATGCGAGTCAGTTGTCCGATGGCGCTTCGGCCTCAGTGCTGATGGATAGCAAACTCGCCGAACAAAAAGGGCTTGAGCCCTTAGGGGCCTACCGAGGTATGGCTGTCACCGGACTAGACCCAGATGAAATGGGAATCGGACCTGTTTTTGCAGTGCCCAAATTACTGCAGCGGTTCAATCTTTCAATCGATGACATTGGACTGTGGGAACTCAACGAAGCCTTCGCGGTGCAGGTAATCTACTGTCGCGACACGCTGCAAATCCCCAATGAATTGTTAAACGTCAATGGCGGTGCGATCTCCATTGGCCACCCCTTTGGTATGAGCGGCGCACGTATGGTTGGGCATGCTCTGATCGAAGGCAGGCGCCGCGGAGTGAAATATGTAGTTTGCACCATGTGTGTAGGCGGCGGCATGGGTGCGGCAGGCTTGTTCGAAGTCTACTAAATCAAAAATACCGTAACTTTGCTTGCGATTAGTTCGAGGAAAGGGATTTAAAGAAAACCTTGGTCAGCTGCCTATATGCACGCTGTGTCAGCAAAGTTGATAACGGCCGCCTCATCAAAGCCCGATGACGGCAGCCGTTGATTGCTCACGGCTTGCTGTTTGGCTGCAATCAGATCTTCCTGCAAAATAGTGCCAAACTCTCTTTCGATTAAATTCAGAAAGTCCTCATCTATTTTCGCATATTGCTCAGCTCGCAAATCCAAGTCACCGAGAAAACTGAAACTCAATTCAGCCCGCTCTTCGATTGTCATGCGAAAATTTTCCGGGTCGAGGTAAAACATACACATAGCACTTTCACTGGCGAAATCCTTACTAAATTCCTGATGGGCAGTCTCAATGATTTCCAGAAAATGCTCGTAATCTGCACCATCTAGGCCCAGGTTCACCGCAATGCGCCCCGTAGTGCGATAGACCTGCAGCGTATTGGCAAGGTATTTAAAAGTCGATTCTGCATTGCCGGTTACTGCCTGCGCCAGGCCTGAACCAGAATTAAAAATCGATAAAATCAAAACCAGTAACTTAAATTGCTTCACTACTACCACCATTGTTGATAATAAAATTTGGAATGGGATCACTGTCATCCATACACACTTCAAACCTCAAGCTGTTTTGATGCCCCTGCAGAGCTCCCCTATCGGGTAATTAATTATTTTACTCCGTATCTTTAACCGGGCTTCTCAACTGCTTACGGCCTCCTGTTAGCTTCTTACGTTTCAGACGTTTTTCAACGGCTCCCCTCGTGGGTTTTGTGGCAACCCGCTTTGCTTGCACCCGAGTAGCCTTATCAATGAGTTGATTGAGACGTTCTACAGCCGCCTGCTTATTCTTTTCCTGACTACGAAAACTCTGCGCTTTAATAATAACAGCACCGTCTTTGCTTATCCGGCTATCCGCGTAGGTACGAAGTTTTTGCTTGGCCTCCAAAGGAAGACTCGAATTCTCAATATTAAACCGGAGTTGCACAGCAGTCGAAACTTTATTCACGTGCTGACCGCCAGCACCACCGGCACGAATAGCGCTGAATTCCATATCCGACTCTGATAGGGTAAATTTTCTCATTCGATCAACTCCACAATCACGCCTTGCCAATCCTACCGGAAGGTTCATCGTGGCCTCATCAATTCTTAACCATGCCATCATCCATCAAGTGGCATTATTCAGCAATGATTTAGCCGCCAGCTACGAATTTATTCCAATTACTGATTTAATCGCCGAGTTTTCAGCTCACCCACTGGCAAGCTTATCCCCCTGCCAGAGCAGAAACAGACGGAACAGGCCCGGCTGTGGAATTCTTGCTTCATATAGCAGTCTGAGTTAATGTCGATAGATAAGGTTGCTGGGACTTGGACCAACTAAAATCACAATAAGAAAGATTATCACCATGAGAAAACTCATCTTATTTGTTCTAAGCAATGTGCTTGCGTTGTATAGCACAACGGGCCTGTCCCAAGAGCCGGTGCGTATAGTATTCATGGACCCCCTCTCCGGTCCATTCGCTTCAATCGGTAATAGTGGCCTTAAACAAATACAATTTGCCGCAGATTATTTATTCAATTCAAACGGGGGCATTCTCGGCGGACGAATGATTGAGATCGTGCCACTTGATAATAAACAGAGCCCCACCGAGAGCCAGCTTCAATTCGCCCGCGCAGTGAGTGAAGGCCTGCAAATTATTTTCCAGGGCAATAGCTCGGCAGTAGCCAATGCGCTCAGCGCCACGATTTCCCGGCATAATCGACGTAACCCAGGTCAGAAAGTGATACAGATAAATTATTCGGCAGTTGATCCGGCATTAACCGAAGACCAATGCAGCTTTTGGCATTTTCGCTTCGATGCCCATGCCAATATGAAATTAAATATCCTGACTGACTATATTGCCTTAAACGATGATATTAAGAGCATGTATATTATCGGACAAGATTATTCTTTTGGTCAGGCCGTTTCAGACACTTCCATCAGACTGCTAAAGGAAAAACGGCCCGACATCGAAATCGTCGGTAATGAGTTTCACCCTATCGGGCAGGTGCAGGATTTCACGCCCTATGTGACCAAAATTGTTGCTTCCGGCGCTGATGCGATAATCACCGGAAACTTTGGTGCTGACATGGTTGCGCTGGCTCGCTCGATTATTGATTCCGGTCTCGACATCCCCATTTACACTTTCTATGCTGCCTACGATGGCATCACTGCCACCTTGGGTGCAGACGGCAAAAACAAAATTCGCCTGATTCACAACGAAACATCGAACCCAATCCCTACGGAAGTGAGGAAAAATTTTATCCGTGAATACAAGCGACGAAATCCGAATAGCGACGTAACGCAGCCCCGAATTACCAACGCCTTGTCCATGGTCGTGGCCGCCATGGAGGAAACACAAAGCACTGATCCGTATGACATCGCTTTAGCGCTGGAGGATATGCGCTTTACCACGCTCAGCGGAGAAGAAATCTGGATGCGAGGTAGTGATCACCAAATATTCCAATCGCTGCATGTTTCTGTTCATACCGACGAAGGGGTGGAATTTGATGCCGACAATTCTGGCTTTGGTCTGCTCAGTGAATACCACGTGCCTGCTGAAGAAACCATTGTAGAGTCTTCTTGCCGCATGCGGCGTCCGCGTCTTTAATCCTTATCGGTTGTTAGTATTATAAGGGAGTGTTCAGGCCACCATGTTGGAAGTTTTTATCTTCGCCACACTCAACGGCCTAGTGATGGGGTTGTTGCTATTTATGATGGCTAGCGGCCTTACTCTAATTTTTAGCATGATGGGCGTTTTAAATTTTGCCCATGCCAGCTTTTATATGCTTGGTGCATATTTCGCTTATTCCATCAGTCTGCGCACCGGCTTCTGGATGGGCTTACTGATAGCACCAGTAATTGTAGGGATACTTGGCGCTTTGATAGAGCGCTATGGTCTGCGCCGAGTCCACCAGTCCGGCCACGTAGCGGAGCTGGTTTTTACCTTTGGTCTAGCCTTTCTAATCGAAGAATCTGTGCAATTTTTCTGGGGTCGAGATACCAAGCCTTATCGCCAGCCTGAAGCCTTGAGCGACCCGCTTTTCACTTTGTTCGGACAGGACTTCCCTGAATACCGAGCCTTCATGATCTTTATTTCGATTGCCATATTTATCGCTCTCTATCGTGTGCTTACCCGCAGCCGTGTTGGCATTATTATCCAGGCCGCCATTACTCACCCCAAAACAGTGTCTAATCTGGGACATAATGTTCCACTGATATTCATGGGTGTATTCGGCGTAGGCACCGCTCTGGCTGGACTCGCCGGCGTGATTGCGGGACCAATTCTCACCACATTTCCTGGAATGGCTGTGGTCATGGGAAGCATTGTGTTTGTCATCGTGGTAATTGGTGGCCTCGGTTCCCTGACTGGTGCTTTTATTGCCTCTCTGCTAATTGGTTTGCTGCAATCCTATGCCATCGCTTCAGATGTTGGCATGCCTGATCTGTTAAATCTATTGGGGCTTGAGTTCGATCAGGGCCACCCACTTAAAGACTTATGGACGCTGACACTACCTCAAATAGCACCAATTCTTCCTTTCTTACTACTGGTGCTGGTGCTTATTTTCAGACCGACTGGCCTGATGGGCAAAAGGGAAGAATGATGGATAAGCTCAAGAAGTTCTCAATCTGGATAGCTCTGCTTGCATTACTGATGCTATTGCCTCAGCTATTCGATTCTATTCTGGCCATATCGATACTTAATCAAATGACTATCGCCATTGTGTTTGCCTTGAGCTACAACATGCTGCTGGGACAGGGAGGTATGCTGTCCTTCGGTCATGCAGTCTATTTTGGTCTGGGCGGATTTATGGCCGTGCATGCCCTGATCATGATCGAATTCGAAACAATGTATTTCTCCGTTGTCTTAATCCCCCTGATCGGAGGTCTATTTGGACTGCTTGCCGCACTTTTTATCGGCACTTTTTCTACCCATAAAGCGGGCACTGTATTCGCCATGATATCGTTGGGTATCGGTGAACTCATTGCCGCTTCATCCCTAATCTTTGTAAGCTTCTTTGGCGGCGAAGGTGGCATCAGCGGTGCCCGCGATTTCGGCCCCCTATTTTTCGGCATGGATTTTGGGCCCAGCATCGAGGTGTATTACCTCGCGGCGAGTTGGGTTTTTATTGCTATCATATTCATGTATTTATTTACCCAAACGCCTGCCGGGCGGATGGCAAACGCAGTGCGAGACAATCCGGAGCGGGCAGAATTTATTGGCTACAGCGCGCGCCGCGTTCGCTTTATTTCCTTCTGTGCTTCAGGCCTTTTTGCTGGAATCGCCGGCGGCCTCTATGCGCTCAATTACGAGATCGTCACTGAAGAAAGCCTCAATGCAGCGACCTCAGGACGCGTCCTGTTGATGGCATATATAGGTGGATTAGGCTATTTCATCGGACCAATAATTGGAGCGGTTGTTCTCACATTAATGAATTCCCTGCTGAGTAATTACTCTGAATTATGGATGTTATACCTTGGCATTATGTTTGTTCTTACTGTCATGTTTCTGCCCAGAGGATTCGCCGGGTTTATCATGATGCATCAACTAGCCTGGGTCCGCGGTAGACTAAAGAACCTCCTCTTACCCTATGCAATTACCGGCATTCCAGCTGTTATATTCATTCTCTCCTGCATCGCCATAGTTGAGATGAGCTATATTGAAGAAGAGGTTTTGCATTACCTTGGGCTACCCTTAAACCCTTCCAGCATAGTGACCTGGCTACTGACTATCACTATTGCCTCAGTTTCTTTCTATGCAGTGCGTAAGTCTTTGACTCAATTAAGAACTGCATGGAATCACGCCAATTCAATTGAAGACGGCGAAGAAAGCTAATGGCAATCCTATCTCTCGAAAACGTACGCAAAAATTTTGGTGAGACTAAAATTATCCGGGGGCTGTCTCTTGATATTGAACAAGGTGAGAAACACGCTATTATCGGACCTAATGGCGCCGGGAAGTCCACGCTATTTCATCTTGTAAGCGGCCTGTTTAATGTGACATCAGGCACTATAAAGTTCAAACAACATCAAATAGAAAATAAGTCACCATTTGAAATTGCTCGACTGGGTCTGGCCCGGAGTTTTCAAGTTACCAATATCTTCCCAAGAATGAATGTGTTTGAAAACGTTCGCTGTGCGTTGCTATGGAGCAGCGGATATAAGTATTCATTTTGGCATTTGCTCGGCCAGCAAGGCGAACTCAATGATCGAGCGATTGAGGTACTGGAACAAATTGGCCTGAAAGACAGAGCGTACTACCCTGCCGGGGAGCTAGCTTATGCGCAGCAACGAGCGCTGGAGTTGGGGGTTGCAATTGCAGGTGGTGCCGAGATGATATTACTGGATGAGCCAGTAGCGGGCATGAGCCACACCGAAGCAGCCGACGCCGTCGAATTGATCCGCAAAGTCACCGCAGGCAAGACGCTGGTTATGGTCGAGCATGACATGAATATTGTGTTCGATGTAGCCGATCGCATTTCGGTTCTGGTTTACGGGGAGATCATCGCCACGGATAACCCGGAGAACATCCGCGCTAACCCTCTGGTGCGGGAAGCTTATCTGGGGGAGGTTGTCCAGAGTGCTTGAGGTGAGGGATCTACATAGCTATTACGGCAAGAGCCACATCCTGCAAGGTGTGAATTTTAATGTGCAGAAAGGTGAAATTGTCTCTCTGCTGGGAAGAAATGGTGTGGGTAGAACTACCACAGTGAAAGCCATCATGGGAGAAGTGACCCCGCATGGCTCGGTGCTATTCAAAGACGAAGAAATTGCGGGCAAAAAGAGTTTTGAAATAGCACATCGCGGACTAGGATATGTGCCAGAAAACCGTGATATTTTCCCGACTTTGACTGTCAGGCAGAATTTAATTCTCGGGATGAAATCCACCTCAGATCAGGGTCGCTGGACCATCGAGGAAATTTTTGGATTGTTCCCCATTCTCGGTGAAAGAGCCGATATCCATGGCGGTGTATTAAGCGGTGGCGAACAGCAAATGTTATGTATGTGCCGCACGCTCATGGGTGACCCGGATATGATTATGATTGACGAGCCAACCGAGGGGCTTGCGCCAAAAGTTGTCGGGCAGGTAGCCACACTTTTGCAGGAAATTTCTGAACGCGGGGTATCCATCTTGCTGGTAGAGCAGAAACTGTCTATTGCCTTGAAAATATCCCATCGTCTGTATGTTATGGGTCATGGGAAGATGGTATATGAAGGTACTCCCGAGTCGCTGATGAGTGCAGACAATGTGCGCGCTGAGTGGTTGGAGGTATGACCAAGAGGGCAAAACTACCCGCGCAGTTATTCAATATCCCTGCTGCACGGAATATTTGTAGTAGAATAGCTCAGGTCAGATTCTTAATTAAGAACATCAGGAGAATTACCATGATCACACTTAAGCAAGCAACTTTGACAATTACACTATTCATCGTTCTTGGTTCAAATGCGTTGCTGGCGCAGGACAGGGATTACATCGATGGAAGAAGCGCATCCGACGCTGGAGTTCCACCATTTAGCGGTGCAGTATTAACCGGGGAAACACTCTACCTCTCTGGCATGCTCGGGTTGGTCAACGGCGCGGTACCAGACGACCCCGCTGAAGAAACCCGGGTGATACTGGAATCAATGAAGGCTGCTTTGGATAAGGCAGGCATGACCATGGATGACCTAGTTTATGTGCAGATCTTCTGCTCCGATGTGGCTCACTATGCTGCCTTCAACGAAGTTTATCGCAGCTACTTTACGAAGGAATTTCCAGCCAGGGCTTTTGTTGGCGTAGGCACACTGTTGTTCGATGCGCGCTTTGAAATTCAGTCGATTGCAGTGAAGCGCTAATCCCAATTATTAACAATAAAAAGGACAATACTATGCCAAAGTCAGCAATCCGTTTTAACTCTATACTATTCCTGCTGTTGGTTTGTTCCAGTAATTTGCTTGCCGCCGAGTTTCAGCGCGCACGACCGGAGAGGTTGGGCATGTCATCCGAACGCCTCGAACGACTCGACGCGGTGCTTAAATCCTATGTGGAGGATGAACGTCTGGCCGGACAAGTGATCATGGTACTGCGCAACAGTCGCATCGCCTATTCGGCAGCAAACGGGATGCGTGACATAGAAAAACAATTGCCAATGACCGAAGACACTCTATTTAGAATTGCCTCACAAACTAAGGCCATCGTCAGCACTGGCATCATGATCCTGCACGAGCGCGGAGCGCTGGATATTGCCCATCCGCTAAGTCGCTATTTTCCCGAATGGGCCGACACCAAGGTCGCCGTTGCCAACGACCTTGGCGGCTATCATTTAGAGCCACTGGAACGCGCCATTACTTTACGACATTTGTTAACCCATACTTCCGGTATCAGCTATGGCAGTGGACCTGCGGCAAGTGATTGGGAAGCAGCTAAATTTTCCGGCTGGTATTTCGCTAACAAGAATGAACCCATCGGTACATCTATCTCCCGCATGGCTTCACTACCAATAGATGCCCAACCCGGTGAACAATGGATCTATGGTTACAATATCGATATTCTCGGCGGCATAATCGAAAAAGCCAGTGGCCAAAACTTGGCAGATTTTCTTAAGCAGGAAATATTTGAACCACTGGGTATGGATAGCACACAATTCTACCTACCCGAGGCTGAAGCAGACCGCCTCGCTGTTGTTTATCGACCCAAGGCCGGAGGCGGAATTGAAGCCATTCCCTCAACCGAAGGAATGCAAAGTCAGGGCCTTTACACTAGCGGCCCGAAAGTGAGCTACTCCGGTGGTGCCGGACTACTTTCAACCGCCGGTGACTATGTTCGATTCCTGCAGATGATGTTGAACCAAGGCGAATTGGGCGGTGAGAGAATTGTGTCACGCAAGACTGTCGAGCTAATGACCACAAATCATCTGGGTGAAATGCCGTTTCGCGACGGCCAGGGTTTTGGGCTAGGTTTTTCCATTGTGACCGATTTAGGCACAAGAGGCATTATGGGTTCGGAAGGCGAGTTCGGTTGGGGAGGCGCTTATCATTCAACTTATTGGGTAGACCCAGATGAAAACCTAGTAGTGGTTTATCTTACACAAATTATTCCTGCCAACGAGCTGGATGATTACGCGAAACTGCGAAGTGGAATCTATCAGGCCATCGTAGACTAATCCTGAAGTATGGATGACACAAGGATGTGCCACCGATTTTTTAATTCAACTGTCCCGACCCTATTCATCATACTATTAACTTCACTATGACTAAAAAAATAAGGCTGTCGGTACTGGATCAGTCACCAATCCGAAGCGGTAGCACGGCTTATGCCGCATTGCAGGAAACTATAGAACTGGCGCGTTTATGTGATCGCCTCGGTTACTACCGATACTGGGTAGCGGAGCATCATGCATCAGATGCATTAGCCGGTTGCTCACCGGAGGTACTATTGGGGCGATTGGGCGCCGAAACAGAAACTATTCGAATTGGCTCTGGCGGAGTCATGTTACCTCATTACAGCCCCTATAAAGTCGCAGAAAATTTTAAACTACTGCAAACATTATACCCGGATCGTATCGATTTAGGCGTGGGGCGAGCGCCAGGCACAGACCCCTTTACCTCGGCAGCAATTCGCTATGGCTCTCGCGTAGGCGCTGAGCATTTTCCCAACATGGTGGACGATCTACAGGCATTACTAAATGATACCGATCCGCCTACTCCCGGTATGGAAAATGCTCGGGCATTTCCAAAAGTGAGCACGCCTCCTGAGCTATGGATGCTGGGTTCCAGTGATGACAGCGCTTTGTTCGCGGGTCAGGCCGGCTTACCTTATAACTTCGCCTATTTCATTAACCCGAACATCACACCCACTATTTTTGAACTGTATAAGAAACACTTCAAGCCCACAGATAACCTAAAGACTCCCCACACCGCCTTAACTATTTTCACCATTTGTGCGGAAACCGAAGAAGAGGCACTGCGCCTGTCTCGCAGCCGAGACCTTTGGTACATTCGTCTGCTAAGAGGGAATCCTGGCCCCTTCCCCAGCGTGGAAGAAGCGCTTAATTATCCCTACACTGACTCCGAACTACGGGTCATTAATGAAAATCAGGGGAAACGAGCAGTTGGGACGCCAAAACAGGTAAAAGAGAAATTGTTGAACCTTACTGAGCAATTTGCCGCTGATGAACTCATGTTTATTAGCATAACCCATGATCCCGAAGCGCGGCGTCGTTCGTATGAACTGCTGGCCAACGAGTGGTGAGACAGCTTGTGTACTATTATAGACTCTGCACGCCAGAGCTTATATGCTTGGCCCATAATTACAAAGTAGCACTACGGAGATGAACATGAAGACACTAACAAGCTTATTCCTGCTTTACCTTTTGGTTTCGCCAGCTTATGCGCAATTGGCCTTTCCCAATGAGGCCGGCCTGACCTATGGCCATGTGCACCTGAACGTAACCGACATCGAATTGCATAAACGGCTCTGGGTCGAGCATTTCGATGGCGTCGTAGTCCAGAAAGGTTCACTGACAGCGGTAAAATTCCCCAATATGCTGGTCGCGCTAAGCTCCCGCGAACCTACTATGGGCTCACAGGAAACCGTTATGGATCACTTCGGTTTTAAAGTGCGCAACATAGACAAATTTCTTGAAAAGTGGGCCATAACGGGCCTGGAAGCGGGTGAAGTTTTCACCGGCGCTGAAGGGCAGACCAACGTCTATGTCATGATGCCTGATGATGTTTGGGTCGAAATGCAGGAAGACCAGGGACTGTCTGTCGAGATCAGTGGTTACCATATTCACTTCCGCACGCCCCAACACGAGGAACTACTTGCCTGGTACACCGATATATTTGGGCTGGAAGTGCGCTCCCGCGGTAGTATCGCTACAACCACCAACGCCCCTGGTATGAACCTGAGCTTTGGAGGCTCCAACACCGAGCGTCTGCCCACTCAAGGCTCCTCTCTAGATCACATCGGTTTCGAGATAGACGACCTCGAAGCTTTCTGCAATAAGTTGACAGCCAAGGGCATAGAATTTGACGTACCTTACCGGGAAGTCCCCAGCGTCGGTCTTAAAATTGCCTATATCATCGATCCAGCGGGAGTGCGCATAGAACTTACCGAAGGCTACGACGAATTTTAGTGATTAGAATTTGACTTGAGTTGTTTTAACCAATCCCGGGGCTTCTCCATTGATGCGGAAAGCCCCTCCAGCTCTTCCTTGTAAGAAAAATCCAAGCCTCGGTGGGCAGCTTCTGCACCCACCCAATATCCCAAGTAAGCGATCAGTATCCACAATAAGATCGATTAATTTGAGGTCGGCCAGTACCCAGAGCAGAGCCGTGACAAAACTCCCCAACTTATTCACCAACACATCAAAAATAAAGCTAATCAGTCCCGCTTCCAATACCGGAGAAATTCCAGATAAAGTCCAAGAAATCGCTGAGTTCAATAACGGTAAATGTCCACAAGCCCGCCAGGCCATAACACCCGCTACCAAACCACGTACATTTTTCGTGTATGTAGTTCTTGTTTGCGCTTTCCTTATTTTTAAATGCTTTCTTTATCTTCTTAAGCTGTGTCTTGATGACTTTGCGGCTTGCCGCGCGATCTATTACTCCTACGCTATAGAGCCGATGAAAAAGGAACCAGCTTATCATCGCCAATGGAATACCTAGCTTGATGCTCGCTATAAGAAGAGTAATTGTTAATTTCCGGTAGAATCGATTGTCTGGATAGGTAAATAATCAGAATTGAACACCGGCCAAAGCGGGGGATGATCGGTGAGCACCTTGCACTTCTGTCCTGCTCGCTGAAATGCAATGCACTCTACACGATCATAATTCAAATCGAATTCAGTGAGTATGACCATGGGCCACATCATAAATTGCTCAGGATTGATTGAAAGATAGCCGGTTACTCTGATCTGTTGCCCGGTAATCAAGGTTGATCGGCCAATTCCATAGTTACCAGCCAGAGATTTAGCTGCCCCCCATTCCACCATTACTTTGTTCGGTTCATTACCTTCATCAGGCAACTGCACATACAAGTAGGAATGGGGATTGCCTATCTTCACTTCCCGCAGGATGCCTTCAACAGTATGCTGCTGCTCAAGTACATAGCGATTAGTGACATTGTGATGAGCAAGCGCCAGACTACTCATTAAGAGCACAGCAAGAATTAGAACTAATTTTCTTGTTTTACTCAATGATCATCACTTCTGCAGAATTAAGCCTGTTATTCGAACTGGCCCTCAACTTTCAATAGTGCCGCTTTAATCGCAGTTCCCCATATCGCATTGCCTTTATCATTCAGATGAAGACCATCTGCGACGAATACATCGTCCATGACACTGCCATCTGCCCTGATAAACGGGGTGGCAACATCCACATAGTGAACCAGAGGGTCATGGTCTGCGATCTTCTTATAACCCGCGCTGACTCTCTGCGCTGTGGACCAAACCCCCCAACGGGCGATACTGGGTTTTACCGATAATACATAGACTCGAGTTGCGGGCGCCGCAGCATGTACTCGATCAACTATTTGTTGAAACTGACCCACAATTTTATCTTCTGGTATGAAATTCTTGCCGGTGTCGTTGTCACCTGCATAAACCAGTATAGCTCGAGGCTTATAGGCTAGCGCCACTCTATCAATGTAATACAGAATATCTTCCATAACGGTACCACCAAAACCTCGGGGAATGACCGTCAACGGAGCGAGTGCCGCCTGCGCCTGATTATTCCACCGGGCAATGCTTGAACTACCGGTTAACACAATGGCACCTGTCGGTGGTGGCGAAATTTTATCTGCAGCCTCGAACTCGGCAATAGTATCCTCATAACGCATCGGATCTACCGGTATCTCCTGTGCCAATGCAGGGAAAGCCAGCATTATCAGTAGTTGAACAGGCAATACGCTAAATAGTGAAAAACACAGTGATTTTTTCATATCTAATTCCTTTCTAGCTCTAATTCTGAACCCAATTCTGACTTGCAAAAAAAGCCCTAAGTTAACTTAAGGCATTGCAATAATCTAGTCTAGTGGTACAGAGCATAGCAGGTGTTACCGACTAGCGGCAATTCTGAAAGCCAGCATCAAGCTTTCAACTCACAATAGTCATAGCAGATCGCAAATTCTGCGCCTGCATAGCTTCGGAAAACCCTAGCGCCGAAGCATCATAAACCAGCGTCCCACGTTCAACACATTTGCCATGGCCGCAGCGAAGTAAGTTAATGCCGCCGCCTTGAGTATTATGCGAACCTTACCTACATCATGTTCTTCCACGTACTCGCCCTCTATAAGAATTGGCAGGGCCTTGTTGAAGCTGGCATCCCATTCCTCGGGGAGAATTATTAAATAGGCCAGCGCACCGCCTAGCTGCAATAGTAGACTTATTGCAATTACGATACCAATAGCAAAGGGAGCGCGCAGAAAGATGCCAATAATTGGAATGCTGAACATAATAGCGATACCAATTTTGTTAAGTACTTGCGCCCTTGGAAGGTATTTTTTACGCAACTCAAATATTTTTTCTTCCCGATGGAACTGAATGGCATGCCCCACTTCGTGTGCAGAGACAGCAATCGCAGTTAAAGATTTCCCATAGAAATTAGTAGCGCCAAGTCGCACAGTTTTAGCTGCCGGGTCGAAATGATCTTTAAAGTCATCGGTTTCTTCAACCAGGATCCCATCCAACTGGAAGCGCGAAATTAGATGTTGGGCTAGCTCACCGCCGGTGCCTGGAAAGGAGTCTCGCTCAGCCGAATACTTGGTCATTACGTGCCGAACCCAAAATGAGGGCACATACACCAAAATAGCAAGCACCGCGCCAACAATAAGGAGTGGCATTAGATTATATGCTTAATTTTTAGTGCGGTAGGGAGAGGCTCGATTTTACGCTCGAATACAGTTTCTAGCAGTTGATAGAATTTTTGTCTAAACCAAAGGTTACATGCCCATTTTTCTCCCTGTAGCACAAGCATACCACCGTGCACACTGTTGGGATGGCGGACCATACTACCCTGGAAACAATTATGACACACCAACATGCAGCCTTTTATCGCTCTTACCTCCATGTCCAAATTTGGAAACGATGTACCACCACTTTCTTCAACATCACTCAAATAAAGCACACAAGTGACCATACGCTGACCTCCCGTTGACATGCAGCATTGCCCTCGCTCGTTGCTCACGTCCCAGGCATCAAAGTGATGCTGCATATTCTTGGCCTCGCCGGGAATGAACAACTCGAAGCGATTCAGCATTCTCCAATGGAATACCAATTACCTCTGCAATACGTAACAATAATTCCGCAATGACCTCATTGTACCCATGGGAAACTCAGCAATTTTTTCCGGCTCCTTCCTGATCTGCCACACCGGTTTTAGAGCCACTGGCTAATGCTTGATTTAATTTCGGTTTGGCAGCGACCAGTAGCTGCTCTATCTTGTTCTCTGTAAGGAAACCCTCGAACACGCAGATCAACGGATTTCCATTAATCCGCTGCCCAGTTTCGTAGAAGTTGCGTAACTTTATCGACATTATTCTTCCTATTGCCTCGCACTTTCCCATTAAACTCAAATGCCAATAAACTGAGTTCTTATTGAGCCACCAATACCTGCCTGCCGCGGACTGCACCTGCTTTAAGGTCGGACAGTGCCACGGTTACTTCAGACAAAGGCCGCTCATGTATGTCTATGGGTGCTATCTTGCCTTCGCGTACCAATGCCATAAGCTCATCCATGTCTTGTAGTGAACCAACATAACTGCCCTGGATCAGTCGCGCATTCATGGGGATAAATGGAATCGGTATATTCAACGCACCACCAAATAAACCGACGATTATCAGCTTGCCACCTTTGCGCAAACAGCTTAGCCCATAATTTACTGATGTTTCTGCACCTACAAAATCTAGCACCGCGTAAACACCGCCAGTGGCCTTTCTGATTTCCTTGGCGGTTTGAGATTCTGATGAATTGAACGTGTACTCGACTCCGAGATCTCTGGCTGCCTGCAGCTTAGCCTCATCAATATCGACAACGATGGGCTTAATATGCATAACTGACAAGGCGATCTGAATAGCCATCATACCAACACCACCCGCACCGATAATAACAACCACATCATCTTCCTGGCGTTCCCCAATTTTCTTTAGTGCACCGTAGGCAGTCAATCCAGAACAGGCATACGTAGCGGCTAAAGAATTAGATATACTCCCTTTATCAAACAAATATTTAGCATCCGGCACTAATACATGATCGGCAAAGCCACCTTGCGCGACGATACCCAGCGCCCGACCCGGCGTGCACAGATGCTCATCACCACGGCGGCACAAAGCGCAATCACCACAGCCTATCCAAGGATAAACCACGCGACGATCGCCAATTTTTAGGCCAGCAACACCTGAACCGATAGCCACCACCTCACCAAATATTTCATGTCCCAACACCAGGCCCTCTTGTGCCACATTGAGCTGCTTGTCGTTGCCCAGTTCGAACACGCCTTCGTGGATGTGGATATCCGAATGGCAAACGCCGCAAGCCATCACCTTCATAAGCACCTGAGAACCGGAGGGAACGGGTGTTTCGGATTCGTTCCTGACCAATGGTGCGCCGGGGCTTGCGGTCTGATAAGAGATCATGCACTTGCCTTCTTATTGGTGTTCATAATTTGTGTGGGCACGGTTGGTTCCAGACTTGGCTGCTAATTATTTTCAGCTGTCCATTGTGCAAAAGTCGAGCCTTCTTCCGCCAGTTTTCTCAATAGCGGTGCCGGCTTCCAGTAATCCTCACCATACGCGTCCCGAAACTCACAGATTTTATCGTACACGTTCTTCAGGCCAATTTGGTCTGCATAGTGCATCGGCCCACCTTTGGCTGCCGGAAAGGCGTAGCCGAAAACATAGACTACGTCTATATCACTGGGTCGCTGGGCGACACCCTCTTCAAGAATAAGAGCTGCTTCGTTTATCAACGGGTATAAACACCGCGCCAATACTTCTTCATCTGATATATCCCGTTGCTCAATTCCCAGCTTTTCAGCCTCTGATTTGATCAGTGCCTCGACTTCAGGGTCAGAGTTGCTTGCTCGAGTATCCGGGTCGTACTGGTAATAACCTGACCCAGTTTTTTGACCGTGCCTGCCCATTTCAACCAGCACCGTTCCCATGCGAAACAACTTGGGATCGTCAGGCAAGTCCGTGAGTGCCTGCCGTGCCTTATAACCCACATCCAGTCCGGCAAGATCCCCCATGGCCAGCGGCCCCATGGCCATACCGAACTTCTCCAGCACGGAATCTACTTGCTGCGGAGTGCACCCGTCCAGCAGTAACATCTGCGCTTCACGCCCGTACCCACTCAACATCCTGTTACCAATGAAGCCGTAACACACCCGCGAAAGAGCACATACTTTGTCAATTGCCTTACCAATTTTCATCGCTGTGGCTAGCACGTCATCAGCAGTTTTCTTACCACGTACTACTTCGAGCAACTTCATCACATTAGCGGGGCTAAAGAAATGCATACCCAATACGTCCTGCGGCCTGCCGGTAACCTCGGCGATAGCATCAACATCTTGATAGGAGGTATTGGTTGCGAGAATAGCGCCGGGCTTGCACACTGCATCGAGCTTGGTAAAAATCTCTTGCTTCAATTCCAGGTTTTCAAACACCGCCTCAATCACCAGGTCAACATCGCCAATATCTGCGTATTCGGTTGTCCCACTTATCATGCCAATTCGTTGCTCCATCTGGTCGGCAGGGAGCTTACCCTTCTTCACCGTTATAGTGTAATTCTTGCGGACTATTTCCAATCCACGGCGCAAGGCCTCAGAGTTGACCTCCAGCATCACAACAGGGATCCCCACATTAGCAAAACACATGGCTATACCACCGCCCATGGTGCCACCCCCAATAATTGCTACCTGTTTGATTTCCCGTACCGGTGTGCCCCTGGGAAGACCCTTAACCTTGGCAGCCTGTCGTTGTGCAAAGAAGATGTGCCGCATGGCAGCAGATTCAGGCGAAGTTAACAACTCCCTAAATAGCTCTCTCTCACGTTCGAGCCCCTCATCCATAGGTAAATTTACCGCCGCTTCAATACAAGAAACGATTTTATCCGGGGCAATTTGACCGCGAGCTCGCCGCGCCAATCGCTTGCGGGCTTTTTCAAAATAGCCAGGTTCGATTAAAGCCGGGTCGATGGTAATATCACGAATGCGATTAAGAGGGGCACCTGACTCCACTAGTTCTTTTGCATATTTTATAGCGCCGGATTTAAGATCCTCAGCGCCTATAATTTCATCCACAAGACCCATGCCATGGGCTTTCGGAGAAGACAAAGGATTTCCGCTGGTGATTAGATCTAACGCTGCTTCAACGCCTGCTATTCTTGGTACGCGCTGCGTGCCGCCGGCGCCTGGTAGCAAACCCAATTTAACCTCTGGCAGCCCCACCTTAGCAGATGCAACAGCACACCGATAATGACACGCTAGCGCCACTTCGAAGCCACCCCCCAGAGCAGTACCATGGATAGCTGCGACCACTGGCTTACTTGAATTTTCCAGGGCTATTAGTACCTCGGGCAAGCCAGGTCCCTGCGGTGGTTTACCGAATTCAGTAATATCAGCCCCAGCAATAAAAGTCCGACCTTCGCAAAATAATACCAGCGCCTCACTGGTATCTTCCTGAGCCACAGTGATGGCATTGAGGATCCCTTCACGTACCACCTGGGCCAATGCATTTACCGGCGGATTATTTACACTTATTACACCGATGTTATCAATGATTTCATACTGAATTACGTTCGACATATTATTTCCTTCTGGTAGGGCCAATCATTCTAGCATAGTGACTAAGGCGGTGGAATTAGCCTAACAGCAAGGGTTAGCTGGTCTGCGTGGTCGCTAAAAACGGGTTGATATGATATTTTAACCAGGCGCTTCTCGACTAAGTAGAGGCGGCTATCGATTGAGGAATCTTGGGAATGATACGGGACCAGGAAACACTAAATCAGCTTATTGACGTAGTCGAACGCTTCGTTCGGGAGCGACTGGTGCCGGCCGAGCAGAAAATGGCCGAAGAAGCGAAATTACCCGACGACATTCTTCAGGAAATGAAGGCGCTAGGCCTGTTTGGACTGACCATCCCAGAAGAATACGGCGGTCTTGGCCTTACCATGGAGGAGGAAATTCTGGTGGCCATAGCACTGGGCCGAACTTCGCCTGCATTTCGATCTATCATTGGCACCAATAACGGTATTGGTTCAGCTGCTATTGTCTTCAATGGCACTGAAGCGCAAAAGCAGAAATACCTGCCAAAGTATGCTCGCGGCGAATGGATAAGCTGCTTTTGCCTTACTGAACCGGACGCTGGCTCCGATGCGGCGGCCCTGAAAACCAGCGCGCGCCGGGAAGGTGATGTCTATATTCTAAACGGCACCAAGCGCTTTATTACAAACGCAGCAGTTGCAGACACCTTTAATGTGATGGCTCGCACCAACCCGGAGATCAAAGGTTCCAGGGGAATATCTTCTTTCATCGTTGACAAAGGTACGCCCGGAATTTCAACCGCACCTATCGACAAAAAAATGGGCCAGGCAGGTTCCCTTACTTGTGATGTAATCTTCGAGGACTGCCCGGTACCCGTTGAGAATCTCGTCGGTGGAGAAGGTGAAGGTTTTATTACTGCCATGAAAGTACTGGATCGGGGGCGGTTGCATATTTCAGGTGTCAGCGTAGGAGTCGCCGAGCGCTTAATCAAAGATGCGTTGGAATATGCGATGCAACGCAAACAATTCGGCAAGCCGATCGCTGAGCAGCAATTAATTCAGGCTATGTTAGCCGACTCAAGAACAGAGTCTTTTGCTGCCAAATGCATGACACTGGAAACTGCACGAATGCGAGATGAGGGAAAGAATGTAAGTACCGAGACTTCGGCTTGCAAGTTATTTTCTACTGAGATGGTGGGTCGGGTAGCTGATCGAGCTGTACAAATTCACGGTGGCGCTGGCTACATGTCAGAGTATTCAGTGGAGCGCTTTTACCGTGACGTAAGACTCTTCAGACTCTACGAGGGTACCAGCCAGATACAGCAACTGGTAATCGCTCGCAATATGATAAAAGCCGCCGAATAAAGTGTGTGCCAAGACCAATAGCAGTCTCATTCACCATTATTTACCTGACACCAATCAGTCTTTGCCTAATACAAAACAGGCTTCAGCCTATTTTGACCTAGATCAACTTGACTCGCTGCCAATCCTCGATACAAGTTGTAATGTGCGTCAAGGTATGGATTAATTCAGATACTACCTGATCATATTGATAGTGGCAGCCCCAATCTATACATGGCAGATATCATGCAGAACATAAAGAGCATACTCGTTATCGTCGATCCGACTGTTGAGCATGATTGCGTCATTGATCGAGCAAGATTTATCGCCAAATCAAGTAATGCAAAGGTTGAACTGTTCATCAATTACAATAATTTCCTCACCGATCAGACCTACGCTTTCGAAGGGGAAGGTAACAATTTAATTAAGAACCAGAGCAAACTATTTCATGAGCATTTTGAGCAACTGTTAACCCATCACGTTGAAGAATTCACTAAAGAAGGTATCGACGTCTCCTACTTACTCAAGGGGGAGAGCCACCTGGCTGAGGCTATTATCAAACACGCCATTGAACTCAAACCCGATTTGGTTTTAAAGAGCACCCATCATCGCAGTGCACTAAGGCGCTCTCTGGTTACCAATACTGACTGGCGTTTAATCCGCAAATGCCCGTCTACGTTGCTTTTGGTAAAACCTAATGAATGGCAGGCGAATGGTAGCGTGGTGACCGCTGTAGATCCCTTACATGCAAAGGCAGCCCAAACATCATTAGACCACCAACTACTGACCTATACAGAGATGTTTGCCGGATTTTTAAAACAGTCTGCTTGTGTTTTTCACTGCTACTTTCCCTTTGTCAGCAGCATGTTTCCATTAGGTAGTGAGTCCGCCGAACACTTGATTACAGTGCGCGATAAACACCAGATAAAACTGAATGAATTACTAGCCAATTACAATATTGATCAGGACAACATACATCTTACTCACGGCGAACTGATTTCCACATTAATAACATACCTTAAATCAACAAAGGCCAATATTCTTGTCATTGGTGCGCTGTCAAGAAACTTCCTGGAACGCGCCATAGTTGGCAATACTGCAGAAAAAATTTTAGATGATTGCCCCTGCGATGTCCTAGTGGTGAAACCATCTTAACCAAAAAGCAACGTTGCTTGATGTCAAACTCGGCCACAGCTCCCTACCCCAAACTGTTTAAGCCATTGGACCTGGGTTTTACCACGCTAAAAAATCGCATCCTAATGGGTTCCATGCACACCGGCCTTGAGGACATTCCAAACAGCCATCAGCGCATGGCTGCCTTCTATGGTGAACGCGCTCGCGGTGGAGTGGCCTTAATAGTTACCGGTGGCTTCATGTCCAGTGAACATTGCCTACCACCTGGCGCTACACCGGTTTTCAAGCAAGCCGGTCAGATCGAGAATCACAAAATAATTACCTCTGCGGTACACAAAGAAGGTGGCAAAATATGCCTGCAGATACTTCATACCGGAAGGTACTCAAGAACCGAAAACCTGATCGCTCCCTCAGCAATCCCGGCTCCTATAAATAGGTACGTTCCTCACGAAGCAACACCAGCCCAGATTGAAGAAGAGATTCAGAATTTTGTGGGATTTTCCGCATTTTGCCAAAATTCAGACTATGACGGCGTCGAGATAATGGGCTCGGAAGGCTACTTTATTAATGAGTTTATCGCACAGCGCACCAACAGGCGCACCGACCAATGGGGCGGCAGCTTTGAAAACCGAATCAGGTTACCCATTGAAATCGTGCGCCGCGTACGAGAAAAAGTCGGGAAATCCTTCATCATTATTTTCCGTCTCTCGATGCTTGACTTGGTGGAAGGCGGCAGCAGTTTTGACGAAGTCGTGCTACTAGGCAAGGCACTATGTCATGCTGGTGTTTCCCTCATTAACACAGGCATCGGCTGGCACGAGACCACCATCCCAACAATTGCAACCAAGGTGCCACGTGCAGCATTCAGCTGGGTCACTGCTGCCTACCGTGATGCTCTACCCGTGCCAGTAATTACATCCAACCGTATTAACACGCCAGAAGTAGCCGAAGAAATACTCCAAAGAGGCGATGCCGACATGGTCTCAATGGCCAGACCCTTACTGGCAGATGCCGTCTTCGCCAACAAAGCCCAGGCCGGCAAATCCGATGAAATCAACACATGCATCGCCTGTAACCAGGCTTGTCTTGATCATATTTTCAACAGCAAGCTAACCAGCTGCCTAGTTAATCCACGTGCCTGTCACGAATTAGAATTAATTGTAGAAAAAACAAAACTGGTTAAAACAATTGTGGTGGTGGGAGCCGGGCCGGCAGGTCTCGCAGCAGCGATAACGGCAGCCGAATGCGGCCATAAGGTAACGCTGTTCGAAGCCAGCAACAAAATTGGTGGCCAGTTTAATCTTGCTAAGCAAATCCCTGGGAAGGAAGAGTTTAGAGAAACCCTCCGATACTACACCCGGCAATTAGAACTACGGGGCGTCGTTCTCAAGCTAGGTGTGAAGGTGTCAGCCGAAAAACTAAACCAGTCAAATTTCGATGAAATTATAATGGCCACTGGGATTGTACCGCGTATACCCGCTATTGATGGCATCGATCACAAATCGGTTGTTAGTTACATCGATGTCATTAATGGGACTGTTGAGCTTGGCCACAGTATAGCTATCATTGGTGCTGGCGGCATTGGGTTCGACGTAGCGGAATTACTTTCGCAGAAAGGCAAGTCAAGCAGCCTGGATATTCCTACCTTTATGCAGGAATGGGGTGTGGATATGTCGCTTGCAGCGCGCGGAGGTATTGAAAGGGTACAAGCCGACCCAGAGCAATCTCCGCGCACAATCTACCTACTGCAAAGAAAGCCAGAGAGTCTAGGTAAAAACCTCGGCAAAACCACTGGCTGGATCCATCGCCTGGGATTGGTAAAGCGTGGCGTGAAAATGATCTCCGGCTGCAACTATGATCGTATTGATGACCAGGGTTTGCACCTGAGCATTAACAATGATCCACAGCTACTTGCAGTTGATCAGGTGGTGATTTGCGCAGGACAGAAACCGCACAGAAAATTAGTTTCTGGCCTGAACAAGCCTTTTCACCTGATCGGTGGCGCGGATGTAGCGACAGAGCTCGATGCCAAACGAGCGATTGATCAGGGGACTCGATTGGCCGCGTCGCTATGAAGCTTTACAAAGGGGCGCATTAAGGCGTGCTCGCCTAATGCAAATGCTTGGAAAACCAAGCCAGCCTTGCCTTCGCCGCCTGCACTGCATCCTCATCCCTGAAACCATGACCCGCACCGGGAATAGTAATAAAGTCTGATACCACACCCTGCTTCTCAAATTCGGCCTGCATGACTTCCGAATTACTGATAACGACTAAGTCATCTGCATCGCCATGGATCAACAGTGTTGGCGGATCTTCCGGGTCAGCGAAAAGGATAGGGGAAACAGTGGGAGCCAGATCCCTATCAAAATCCAATGCCTCGAAACGTTCATTGAACGGACTGGGTCCAACCCATGTACGCATATCGACTGGTGGGTAATACGCCACTACGGCTGCTACCTGGTTACTGTAACGCAGCACTTCATCTTCTGCATTCATATTGCCCGTATCGGAGTCGAGCCCGAGCATTAATGACAAATGCCCACCAGCGCTGCCACCGGTTACACCGAGTCTATCTGCATCTATACCATAACTATCAGCATTCATATGGATATGGCGAATGGCACGACTAACATCAGCGTAGGCTTCAGGAACAAGGTAGCGAGGCGCACTGCCATGATGCACGGGAATCACAGTAAAGCCTGCCTCCAATAAATCGACAAACTGACTTGCCCGACTCTCGGCAGGAGCCCATCTGGAAAACCAACCACCACTCACCATATAAATAATAGCTGCACCATTTTGATTATCTGGTCTTATTACATCATAAATAAGCGCCATACCGTCCTTGTGACCGTACACCACATCAGAAGAAATATTCGCATCTGCAAAACCGACAGCACTGACTGTGATAGTTATAAAAAACAGAAAAACTATTGATATTTTCTTCATTTTCTCTTCTCCTGTATCAGGGCACTACTAATTAATTATCGCGCAACAAATTTGCCGGCGAATACTGATCAGTTAGTACTCGCCTGCTCATATCCCAATCCACTTGCGTTGACATCCGGTTAGGGTACTCCAGCATGGGAATATTATATTTTTGCAATCTCTCTTCTATACTTTGCGCTGCGGACATCAACTCTCCGAGCTCTGGCAGAGGATTCAAGCTGGTAATAATAATGCGATTACCCGAGGTCGGGAGCTTGAAATTAAACAGCTCTCCGAACACATTTTGATAGGTTACCGATTCATGATCATAAAATTCGCTGGTTGAAAACGTATTGGCGATAAGCACGCCACCGGGCGCCATGATTTCCTTTACTTCACCGAGAAACTCCCGCGTTAGAAGATGTTCCGGAATGTAATCCCCGGTGAATGCATCCAATACGATGTAATCATATTTCGCGCCGGTCAGGGCCGCCCGTTTGACAAAAACCCGGGCATCGTTTACGGTGACATTCATATTTTCATTCTCTGCAAAGAAGAAATATTCCTTGGCTACGTTAACCACGGCTTGGTCGATTTCAACTATATCGATTTGCGCGTCAGGGTATAAATCCGTCAGCGTAAGCGGGATGGAACCACCTCCCAACCCAGCAACCAGGATTCGAGTCGGGCTGGGTTTCAATAGCAATCCGGCAAAACTCATTCTTGTGTAATCAAACACCAGACGGTCGCGGTCATTTAGCATGACACAGGTTTGATTTCTGTCACCACGAACCGCATTAAAAATCAAACATCGACGATCACCATTTTGCACCACGGTAATGTCTCTATAGATCGACCGCTCCTCATGGATCGTTTCCCCCTGAGCCGGCAGCCAAATGAGTACTGCTGCTAATAGCGTAATTGCAACTCTAAACACTTTCATATCACACCTGATTTTTAACTTGTTCCACCCGGGATAAAGCCCCCGATCTATTCATCACATAATTTACCAGCAAGATAAATGCAGCAACAAAAATTAATGCGGAGACGACACCCCATAAAATTTGATTTACTTCGAACCAGAGTACGAAGTAAAAGGTAGTACCTAACGTACCCAGTGCAGACCCAATCGTGGAAACAAAAAACAACAGCCCAGCCATTTGCCCACTGTGCTCATGAGACTGCACCAATAACCTCACCGAATACGGTGAAATCATACCCAAGATACTAGTCGGCACCAGATACATGAACACCGATGCGATTAATGACCCATAGCGAGGGTCTTCAATTACAAGAAATATTGGCCGCATAATCGAATCCGCCATCAGTATTGCCGGTAATGAAAAAACCGCTGCACCGATAAAAAAGAGCGAGTAAGTAACCGGGCTCGGGTTACGGGCTGAAAGCTTACCGCCCCACAGATAGCCCAAAGCCAGAGATAACATAAAGATAGTGATAATGCTGCCCCAGACAGAGAGGCTGCCGCCAAAATAGGGCGACATAATCCTCGCTCCCAGCATCTCTACGGTCATGATGCAGAAGCCACTTACAAAGGCTGCACCGATTACAACTGCTCTGGGCAGGGCTGGCTTGTCAGACTGCTTCACACATGTTTCCTTCAGAAAGTTATCTATTTTGCGTTCTGAAACACTCGAAGAGCTAAAATAACACCACCTTGATACTACGCAAAGCCGTTTCAGCGACTAAAATGGGGCTTTATTCGCCTCCCGGGTCTACTGCCGAGCTCCCAGATGCCGGCCACCATCTAGCGCTATTACCTGGCCAGTCATGTATTTGGAGGCTTGCGACGCCAGATACAGCGCGAGACCCGCCATATCCGTTGCGCATCCAATTCTGCCAAGCGGGTTCTCCCTTTCTATCTTGTCCTGAAACTTGCTCAAAGTGTGCGCCATCATTTGACTCTCGAAGGCGCCTGGCGCAATCGCATTTACTAAAACCCCTTCTGGAGCCAATCGCACCGCCAGATTCTTAGTAAGAAAATGCACCGCCGCTTTGCTGGCACCATAGGCAAAATTATCCTGAGTAGAGACGCGCAGACCATCAATCGAGCCTATATTAATTACCCTAGCGGGATCCTCCGGGCTGGCATCCTGTTTTAACAATGGCAGTAAATCCCTTGTCAAAGTAAAAATAGCTTTGACGTTAATATCCATCACCTTGTCATAGCCTGCATCGGGATAGTCTTCAAAGGCTGCTCCCCACGCCGCCCCGGCATTATTAACCAGGATATCAATACTGGGCTCATGTACTTCAATTTCCGCGACGAAGGCATCGCGGCCCTCCTTCGTGGCCAAGTCTGCGGGAAATGGGATACAAGTGCCTTTGGCCGACAGCTCATCTGCAGTAGCAATGCACGCCTCTGCCTTGCGCGCGCTAATGTAGGTCTTGACACCATTTTCCACAAAGCCCTGGGCAATCATCTTGCCAATACCTCGAGAACCTCCGGTGACAATTGCGACCTTGCCGGTTACTGAAAACAGCTCATTAATTTGAAATGGCATAGAGTCGACTCCCTCAGCTTGATGATGTTCAATGCTCAATTTTGCCGCTAATGACGAGTTCACACATCTGTTGCAGAATATGGGTCTTGGTTATCATTACAGCGAAGCGTTTATCCTTAGTCAGCCCCTTATAGTAACGATAATAAATTTGCTGTCCTATTACCGCCAGTCGAAACAGCCCAAAGCAAAAGTAAAATGGAAAGTGATCAACCGACAGTCCGGTTCGCTCTTTGAATCGGGCGACTATCTCAACGCGGGTTGGCGCACCATCAGCGTCGCTGGGCATAGTCCCATACGGGCGATAAAAATCAGGATCGCCAGTTTCTACCCAGTACCCCAGAGTGCAACCCAAATCCATCAGGGGGTCGCCCACTGTAGACAGCTCCCAATCCAATACACCAATCACCTTTAGAGGGGCAGACGCAGAAAAGATAACATTATCCATTTTGTAATCGTTGTGAATCACGCTGGCCTTGCCACTTTCTGGCGGCATATTATCTACTAGCCACTGAATAGTACTATCGCAATTCACCGTATCGGGAGTCGCTGCATCTGCCCAGCGTCGACACCAGCCTTCAACTTGTCTCTTTACATAGCCAACCGGTTTACCGAAATCATTCAAGCCCACCTGTTTAAGATCAATTGCATGCAAATCACCCAACACATCGAAGAAATTAAATAATTGTTGTCTGATCTGCTCAGGCGATAAATTCAAATTCTGAGGATAATGGCGTCGAATAATCAGCCCCTCTATGTACGTCATTAAGTAAAAGTCACAACCCAACACTGAATGGTCCTTGCAGAAATGCAGGGGTACCGGACCGTAGAGAAATGTATTCTTGAGTGCTGAGAGGATTGTGTACTCTCGCGACATATCATGGGCAGAACGTACCTTGCTGCCGAAAGGGGGTCGTCTGAGCACCCACTTTTCATTACCACTGCAGACCAAGTAAGTCAGGTTTGAAAAACCACCTGGAAATTGCGTGACAGTAACATCATTGGCCGCCTCGCCCAGAACGCCGTGCAGGTGTTGCTTTAATTTATCCAAGTCCAACTCTTCGCCTTCGCGAATATCCCCTGCCTTATCTACCAGATCACTCTGCACCCAACCAACCCTATTCTAACTATTATTCATACCCATGCTAACGAAATGTAACTAATTCTTTGTGTTCGGCTGTTTCGAGATGGGCTAGGCTATTAAACTGCGTCATGGACACCTTCCCTTTGCCATATTTGACCCGCGTAACCGAGCTATTATGCACCATCCAGTTAGTCGCAATGACCTGCTCATCGGGAAATTGTAATACTCTTTGCAGGGCCATGGCTATCACCCCTCCAGAAGTCGAGACCAACACACGAGAACCACCCGTATGTTTTTCCATGAGCCCATCAACAGCGCGATACACCCTATTCTGAAAATCATGCCAGTGCTCAAAGTCGCTATCCTGCATCGTTGGACTTAGGGAATTAGAAATCCAGCGTGCGGTAGCGGCTTCGAAGAGTCTTTGAAACAAGCTTTCCTCACATATGGGCCATTTCAGCTCCGAACCGAAGCCTTCCTCCGCAGCATGGTCACGCAGATAGACCTGTATTAAAGGGTCACCATTGTACTCGTTGAATGCTGGATTAACAGTAGCTTGCTCCGGCTGCCCTCTAACCAAAGACCGCAGCTCATTTGCTGTCTCCCGCTGGCGTAATAAACTACCGCTGTATATGTAATCAAAGTCTTGGTCCAGAGCCTGCCAGTGTCGAGCCAGGATTTTTATTTGCTCTACACCTCTCTCGCTAAGTTTGTCGTAGGACTCTTTCCCAAACGAAGCCTGGCCATGCCGAACAAATATTAGTTCACTCATATTCGCTAGCCAGGTGTTTATAGAGCAGAGTACCGCGCGGTGTGATAGTCAGGATTACCAAAAGTCACGTTAATCGAAGTGATGCGCTTGAACAAGTGACCCACATCTAATTCATCTGTTACCGCGATCGCACCATGAATCTGAATGGCTTCCTGACCAACTTTGCGGATGGCCCTGCCTATCCGGCTCTTTGCAGCCGATACAGCTTTGGCTTTTTCACTTTCGCTCGCACTACTATCCAGTTTCATTGCCGCCATTAACACAATAGAACGGGCCAACTGGCATTCAATAAACATATCCGACATGCGATGCTGTAGTGCCTGAAAAGTACCAATTGCCGTGCCGAACTGCTTTCTCACTTTGCTATATTCGACAGTCTTTTGCAGCAAAGACTCCATTATACCCACTGCCTCAGCACTTATAGCCAGCGTGGCGCGGTCTACCACAGTCTCCAACGCTGGCAGTGCGCCGCCTTCTTTACCCAGCAGATTAGATGAACTTAGTTTTACCCCATCGAGTGCAATTTCCGCTGCTCGGTGCCCATCAATATTTATTAACTCGTTAATGCTTACCCCTTCTTCCTGTCTGTCGACGATAAAAATTGATATCCCCCCTCTGTCCCGCTCACTGCCACCGCTTCTAGCTACCACTAGAATTTTATCTGCACTACATCCATTTAATACGGCAATCTTTCTGCCATTGAGAATAACTTCATCACCCTTTGTGTTAGCCGTGGTTTGCACACTAGCAAGATTATAGCGACTGTCGCTTTCCCCAAACGCACAGGCTAATTGCAGCGTGCCTGTCATTATCTGCGGCAGTAGCTCGGCCTTTTGTTCGTCGCTTCCTAACAGACTAATGAGACCACCAGCCAAAACAGTAGTAGGTAAAAATGGTTCGATCAACAAAGCCTTGCCAAATTCTTCCATCATAACCATTAGATCAACCGCCGACCCACCGAAACCACCGTCTTCTTCAGTGAAGGGTACTGTCAGCCAGCCCAGTTCTGCAAATAAAGCCCAGTTATCTTCGCTATAGCCTTTTTCGCTGGCAACCAGCGTTCGACGTGCTTCAAAATTGTAATTTTTTTGCACAAATTTCTGCACACTTTCCTGCAGCATCTGTTGCTCTTCGGTAAAAGAAAAATCCACTGTATAACCTCGTTTCCCGATTTAACTGACTTTTTAAAGCCCCAATACAGCCTTGCAAATTATATTGCGCTGTACTTCGTTGGAACCACCATAGATAGAAGCTTTTCTATTATTAAAATAGGTGAGCGCCGACCCGGCCAAATTGCCCGGACCCACCGACTCGCCGGCAAACCCATTTTCAAACTGCTCCGGGACAAATGGCAGACTGTTATAGCCTGCTAATTCGACAAATAACTCATCTATTTGCTGAGCCAGTTCGGTACCAACTATTTTAAGTATAGAGGATTCTGGGCCAGGCGCCTTGCCAACGGTAACCGATGCCAACGTTCTAAGTTCGGCGTATTCCAGCGCTTGCAGCTCTATTTCTGCTTCTGCAATTTTCTGTCTAAAGGCCGCATTGTCAAGCAGCGAACTACCGCTACCATCCTGGGTGTTGGCAGCCGCTTTTCCTAATTCGATTAGCCTGCGTTTACCCCGTGGCACACCTGCAATATTGGTGCGTTCATGGGTTAGCAGCACTTTGGCGTAGGTCCAGCCTCTGTTCTCTTCCCCTACTAAATTATTAATTGGTACTCGAACATCATCGAAAAATATTTCGTTCACCTCCGGATGGCCATCCAGCAACACGATGGGTTTTAGAGTAATTCCAGGGGACTTCATATCGATCAGAAGGAAACTGATACCTTCCTGTTTTTTAACCGTACTGTCTGTGCGCACCAGGCAAAAAATCCAATCGGCATACTGCCCATAGGTATTCCAGGTCTTGCAACCATTAACGATGTATTCGTCCCCATCACGCACGGCGGAAGTTTTGAGGGAGGCCAAGTCAGATCCGGAATTTGGCTCAGAATAGCCCTGACACCACCAGACATTACTTTGCAATATGTCTGGCAGAAATCGCTGCTTTTGCTCATCATTCCCATAAGCCATTATCACTGGTGCCACCATTTTCATTCCAAAGGGAACCGGCTCAGGCGCTCCTATTGCACCCATTGCGGTAGCAAAGATGTGTTTTTCAGTAGGTGACCAACCCGTTCCACCATATTCGGCCGGCCAACTTGGTGCTGCCCAGCCTTGCTTGTAGAGTATCTTTTGCCATTGAATCAACTCATCACTGCTTAAGCGAATATTAGCATCCACTTTTACGCGAAATTCCGCAGGAAACTCCGCTTGCAGAAAGGCTTTTGCCTCTTCCTGGAACGCCAACTCGTCGGCGGTTAAATCTACATTCACAATAATTCTCCTAAATACTGCCCCATAGCCCCATGTTAACTCGATTGACGACGTCAAAGACCAAGTGTCTCGAATCCTGCGCAAAGCGAGTCAAGTCATCCACCTCAATTTCCGAAATCGACAAACAATAACACCATTTCAGGGCGCAGATAAACAAATATCGAGCAACTGCTCTATGGGATTTTCACAACAATCAGTCGATTCCATCTCTGGTGAGATAAACTAAAATACAGCTTACTGATTAAGCCTGAATCTCACCCGCACCCTTTGTTTTCCTGATCAAAACAATGTTCAATAATTGATCTAGCTCAATGGATTTGATGCTACAAATGCGTTATCCTTCGCTCTCGATTTACTAGACCACATTTTTGATCCATATCTACACAAAAAAAGAACCCAAGGAGCAACCATGAAAATCGGTCATATTGCAAAAACTGCCCTAGTGCTTACGACACTATTGAGCGTCATTGCCTGCAGTTCAACGAGTGAAGAGGCCGAAACCCCTGAATCTGCGGTTTCGAGCGAAGGCGCCGACAATAATACTCGTAGAGCTGAGGAATTGGCTGCAGAAGCCCGTCGCCGTGCAGCTGAAGCTGAAGCACGGATCGCAAGCGCAGCTCTATCTACCACTGTGTTCTACTTCGATTTTGATATAGCTGAATTTCGCAGCGCGGACCGGGATGTACTTACCTACCACGCTCAGGATCTCGCAGCGAATCGCAACAAGGGCATTCGGCTGGAAGGTCATGCCGATGAGCGCGGCACAAGGGAATACAATATCGCGCTAGGCGAACGCCGGGCAGAAGCGATTCAGAACTACCTGATCGTAAATGGAGCAGCACGCTCACAAATAGAAACTGTCAGTTACGGGGAAGAGCAACCGGCCAATCGTGGCCAGGGCGAAAATGCCTATCAACTCAATCGTAGAGTTGAAATAGTCACTGAGTAGAATAACCCATTCAAGAAAGGCCGGTATCGAGAGATATCGGCCTTTTCTTATGCACGCGTAACCGCAGGGGTTCTGTCGATCTAGGGCACAGATCTGCGAATCATAGCGCTTTCTTATCTAGCTTGCTAAACAATCAATAGAGTACTCCCTTAGGCCTAGCAGCTTTAAATCCGACCAGCCAGACCAACACGGTGAACAGAAAGAATCCAGGTACGACATAATAATAAATACTGTCAATCAATTGCGCCGAGTAACCTAGTAACCAAACCAAGCTATAGATAACCATGCCCACTACGTGGGCGAGCAAATAATAATCAATGAATGGTTTGTGATTGATTGTCATGGGCCAAGGTTTGCAAATGAACAGCCAGCGCAAAGAAACAATAATGACAAATAGGTCTGTTGGCCAGAACAAGAGCAGATTTACATTGTGATGCAAATCCAGATGATCGGACACAAACCAACTACCTAGCATCAACAAACCGTATATTCCGCTAAACAAACCAGTAAGTAGACCAAGAGCTCCTAGCAGCCTGAAGCTAATGCCCGGTATTTTGAAGCCAATTTTGAATTGGGTAGCAAAAAAAGGCCTGGAATTCTTCTTAAGCAGCAAATAAAGCAACAAGGTTGGCCCGAGCAGAATCATTGCCGCTAACCGATAGGGATCTGTCTGCGCGGAGGGGGTAGGAAACGCCCTCACTACTTCAGTTTCAGTAAGCAAATTCTGCCGTTGTCCGTTTATTGCCACATCCGAGCTTAGACCCAATAATCTTGTACGCAAACTGAGAGGCAGAAACATTTCCTCCCATTCGGACACCTCGCGATCGATATTGCTATTCATCAGGATATCCAGAGAAATTGAGACCAGCCCGACAGATTTATAGTGAGATTGCACTTGATCTCTAAAGCTGTAGCCAGTTACTCCTGTATTTGAATTCGCGATTTTGCCAAACAGGGCCTCATTCAGATAGTCTCGAATCCGGGTGGTACAGTTGTCGAAAAAGTAGTTGTAGGGATACTCCACATTCCTAGGTTCGATATTCCACAACAAACGCCTATACAATATTTCTTTCTGCTGGTTGGTAAGATTTAGCTTGTCCTGCCAGACTGTGCGCTCTTGCCCTGCATACTGGGCGAACTCTCGCGCGGGGGAGGTGGTCCCGAGTCTATAATTCATGACCCCTTTGAAGAAATTATAGGAGAAATTTACGACGCCACCGCTGGCATCAAATAGTCCCCAGTTGAAGACCGTATCTGAATTATTGGCCTCGTCGACCACGCGCAATGCGGTGTGGCCAAAGTTATCCCAAACCTGATCGCCCACGTCGACAGTAATTAAATAAAAATGGATTCGGCCCAGATCTGCCTCAATTTGATAGCTACCCGAGGCTGGGATTGGTGCTATTTGTGCGTGGGGATTTGATACACCGATGATGCTGACAAGGAGTAGCAGGCTAAAACAACAAAATCGCTTACTGAACAATAAGATAAATTTCACACTAGGCGTCGTTAGGCCACATTTGAATAAAGGCATCGCAATTGTTAGCGAGGTCGCGAAACAGTAACCTTAACAAAGATACGCTTTTGATCAAACACCAAACTACCTGAAAGCTGAACTAGTATTTGTGAATTGCTTCCGCATAGTAAACGCCAGTTTCACAACCCGGTCATATAGAGGGTTAATTTAAAGACAAAAAAAACCCTACTCTTCATCCGCCAAGCTGTTGAGTAAGGATTTACGGCAGCATATATCATGCGCGTTCACACAAAAACATTGTGGGTTTTGTAAGGTAACCCAATTGCACGACGGTTCCGTTAATGGGCGTAGCTTACCTAGCTTTCCCTGAACTGATTCTGAACGGGTATCTAACTCGAATCTTTATCCTGACTATCCGATGGCGTGACTGCGCTTGTGTAAGTAGATGTGAGATTAAATGGTATCATCTCAGGTTCTCGAATCAGCGCAGGGTAGGAAGGATACAGAATGGAAGATACGATGAATGGTGCAGCTGCGCTTATCGAAACACTGGCCGATTGCGGCGTTGAGCTTTGTCTTGCTAACCCGGGCACCTCGGAGATGCATCTGGTGCAGGCTCTCGACGGCGAACCGAGAATTCGCTCAGTCCTGGCGCTTTTTGAAGGTGTTTGTACCGGAGCTGCCGATGGCTTTGCCCGAATGACAGGGAAGCCCGCTGCGACGCTGCTGCACCTCGGCCCGGGTTTGGCCAATGGCATTGCCAATTTGCATAACGCCAGGCGCGCTAACTCGCCGATGATCAACATCGTTGGAAATCACGCTAATTTCCATATCGGTTTTGACACCCCCTTAACATCCGACATTGAGCCACTGGCACAAAATTACTCCGCCTGGATAAATTCCTGCAGCACTTCCAAGACACTGGCACAACATGGAGCAGATGCCTATACCGCCACGCTGCGCCAATCCATCGAGTCACAAGGTCAAATTGCCACGCTGATAATGGGGTCGGACGCAGCCTGGGGGCCCAGTAGCGGGCCCGTCGTACCAAATAGCCTTCCATCGCGAAGCACTGTTGAGGAGGCTACCATCACAAAAATTGGCGACCTGCTCTCTTCAGGTGGAAAAACTGTATTGCTGCTTGAGCATCATGCAATCAAATCCGAGGCGCTGGCTGCCGCCGGCCGTATCGCCGGGAAAACCGGGTGCCGGCTGATGACAGGAACCTTTCCAGCACGTATCGATGGTGGTCCGGGCAAAGTTGCCGTAGAACGCCTACCTTATTTCCCTGAACACGTATTGGCAGCTCTGGATGGTACGGAAAACCTGATTCTAGTCGGCGGACAAATCCCTGCCAGTTTTTTCGCGTATCAGGGGCTACCGGGCCAACTGCTACCTGAGGGTTGTACTGTCCATAGATTGTCCCGGGTGGAAGAAGACGCAATAGATGCGCTGTCCCGTGTCGCCGATAGATTGGGGGCTGGCTCCGAGTTAATTAAATATTTTGAGAAAGTTGCCGTCGACAAACCGACGGGGGAACTCACTACCAGATCCATTGTGCAATCTCTGGCGGCCACCCTGCCAGAAGATGCCATCGTGGCAACTGATTCCGGTGGCGGCAACGCGGCCTATGGCCTTTGTCAAAACGCAGCTACCAACTCTTGGCTAAGTTTAACTGGTGGAGCCATCGGTCAAGGCGGACCCTGTGCTACCGGGGCCGCTTTAGCCTGTCCGGACCGGCGTGTGCTAGCACTATTGGGTGACGGTGGTGCTGCTTATACAAATCAGCATCTCTGGACCCAGGCCAGAGAAAACCTCGATGTAACAACGGTTATATTTGCCAACGGTTCCTACAATATACTGAATGTGGAATACGCCAAACTTGGCATTTCTGAAATGGGTGATATAGCAACCAGCCTTTTTAATATTGGCAACCCGGACATTAATTGGGTCGATATGGCAAAGAGCTTTGGCGTGCCTGGGGCGGTGGCAAATACAGCGGAGGAGTTGTGCCGGCTACTGGAGCAAAGTTATGAGACACCTGGCCCATTTCTAATACAGGCACAGGGAGAATTTCAGCGGTAGCTAAATGGGAACTGCAAGCATTGGGTGAGCGGTACCTATTGCCTCAGCAATTAAAGCGTAGCACCGAGGGAGCGGAGGAAAACCGGTTTTTTGGCTTCCGACCGACTGAGGGAACCCCGGAGGGGTGCAAGCTGCTGAGACAATAGGTACCGTTCACCCAGTGCGATCCAGGCGGTTACCCCCAAAGCCTATGCCCAAGTCAGATTACGCTGAATCCTCCCCAACTTGGTATAAAATTCATTCGATTGTGAATCATCAACTTCTTTATTAGGATCCAAGAAAACCATAAGAGGAATCACAATCACCGGCAACAGCAGGGTTAGGAATGACGGGTCACGCCACTCGCCAAGAGGCAGTGTCAATTCATACCAGTATTGTGCAAAGCCTCCCGCTGTTGCACTCTCTGCACCGGTAAACAAGTAGTTCAACAACCACATGCCTAAACCACCAACGAAACCTGCAAGCATGCCCCAAAAAGCAGCGCGTTCTGTCGTCTTCTTCCAATAAAAAACAAACGTAATCGCGATGGCAGGTGGCACCACCATGGCGAAACCCAGTAACAGTAATTGTAATACCGAACTGATATCGCCTAGCCAGGCGATGGTGGCAGCAACCATGCCGTAGATCACTGTGACGATTTTATAGGCGCGCAGTTTTTTATCACTGGAATAGTTTTTTGAGCCAGGAATCCAGTCATTAACCAGCATAGTTGCACTTCCCAACAAGATCGGAGCCCCAGATGAGATAACAGCCGCCAGCACAGCAGCAAGTGCTATACCACCCAATATTGGACCTGAATCAATAGCCATCTGGGCAATATTGAGATAGCCCGATAAACCGCTCTCTGCGCCGTAATTGGCTAGGGTGAGTATGCCGATGAATCCGGCCACCAGCGGCATCAGGGCAGCAAGACAACCAGCAAAAAAGAATCCTGGAATGAGGTAGTCCTGTTTAGCCGCTGAACTGGCATAGTTAGCATAAACAGAAGCCGCCGGTGTATGGATAGTAGCGGCTATAAACAAGGCGATGATGGTGGCCCATCCAATGCCGGTGAAACTCCACCAGGTAGCAGACTCTCTTCCTGAATTTGCCAGAACAGTATCAGCCTGCGAAACCACTTCGCTCCAACCACCCAAATTGTCCATGGCCACATAGCCAACCAGAGCAAGACCTAAAATGATGACAGCACAATGCACTATATTAGTAATTGCAGTGCCTTTAAGACCGCCGGTAACGGTAAACAAGATAATGACAAAGCCACCGATAATCACACCAACCACAAACGGCAAACCGGTAACACCACTCACAATGGTGGCAATCACATAGGGCTCAATAATATTCACCACCAGGTACTCGGCCTGAACACAAAGACTAGTTAGCCACTGGCAACGACGGGAACCAAAGCGCTGATCGAACACTTCACCCACGCTGGACAGTTTAAGGCGACGGTAGGGAATCGCGAAAAATAAACCCACCATGAAAAGTGCAGCAAAGGAATTCACACTGTACCAAAGGTTACCAATCCCCGTAGCCATCACATCGCCTGCTACACCGTAGGTACCAGCTCCGCCAATTCGCGTGCCTGCAATACCTGCTGCCAACATCGCCACACCAAGCGTGCCACCACCAATTGCCCAGTCAGCCGCATTGCGATTACTTCTGCTGATATAGATACCAACACCAGCAAAAAACACCAGGTAGCTAAGTATTACAACTGCGGTTATATTCATACACAGTCCTCAAATGTTCCGGCCCTGACCTGGCTCAATATTTTACTGCATTTCGCATACTACACTACGCGCCATGGGAACTACCAGCGGAGGGGCGGTAGCATGTAGCTGCACTCTGGCGGCCAGTCAATTCACGTTCTACACTAGGGAAGGGAAGGGAAGATAAGAAATGATAAGTCATGAACTGGGTTCGGATAGTTGGTTGTCACAGGTTGAAGAGGACATAATCGACCCGGATCGACCCATCATAGATCCCCATCATCATCTCTGGAAAAATCGAATAAATTTCGACTACCTATTGCCACAGTTATGGGCTGACACTGGCTCAGGTCACAACGTTCTGAAAACGGTGTATATGGAATGCCGCTCCTTCTATCACAAAGAGGGCCCGGAGCATTTAAGACCGACTGGTGAAACAACCCAGGTTAGTGAAATTGCAGGCCAAAGCCTGCAAAATACAGAAGGCAATGCTGTTATTGCCGGAATCGTAGCGCACGCAAACCTAACATTGGCAGGTGAATCGGAAGAACTGTTGTTGCAAGTTCTTGAACAGCACCGCAAAGCTGGGAATGGCCTGTTCCGTGGCATCCGCCACTCCGGAGCCCGCGACAAGCGTCCGGAGGACTTATTTATCCCAATCTCGGCACCGGCTTACTTGTATGGAAAAGAGTCATTTCGAAAGGGGCTGCGGCTGTTGGCAAGCCAGGGCCTGACCTATGACACATGGCACTACCACCACCAAAATCTGGACTATCTGGACCTTGCCCGAGCCGTACCCGAATGCGATATGGTGCTGGATCATTTTGGCACACCGCTGGGTATTGGAATTTATAAACGCTGCAAGGATGAAATCTTCCAACAATGGAAAGAGGATATTGCCGCCATCGCCAAATGTGACAACGTATACGCCAAACTTGGCGGACTCGCCATGCCTGACAATGGCTTTGAGTGGCATCTGCAGGACTGCCCTCCCACTTCTGATGAATTCGTAGCCACACAGAAAAAGTATTATTTACATACCATCGATTGCTTTGGGCCCGAGCGCTGCATGTTTGAGAGCAACTTCCCGGTTGATCGATTGTCCCTTAACTACCAGGTGGTATGGAATGGCTTCAAAAAGATGGTCGCCGACTTCAGCGAAGCAGAAAAACATGCCTTATTTTATGGCACGGCAGAAAAGGTTTATCGTCTCACAAGTTAAGCCGTAACCCGTAACCGCACCTCACTTCCCTTAGGCACTCGCCCCTGAAATTTTATGTATCAAAACCCGCTCACAGTTGTCGAATTTCGCAAATTTTTCCAATTCACGATGCAGTGAAGACATGAATGAATCAGTTCTTTTCAGGGATTCTTCCAAGTGCAAATGCTGTACATGGAACACGCCTTCCTTCCTATCTGCTTTAGCATCCATGCGTGCTACCAGCTTATTATTCCATAATACGGGCAGGCAAAAATAACCAAATTTCCGCTTAGCCTTTGGCACGTAACATTCCAATTGGTAATCAAATCCAAACAACTCTTTGACCCGTTTGCGCTGAATAATCGAATTATCAAATGGGGAAAGTATTTTGATTTTTCTTGCTGGCAAATTCTTATCTATAAACTTCAGCGAACCGGGTAAGCAATAGTATTCCCTGCCATCGAACTGCACCGCCAACAACAGATTATCTTCTAACATTTCACTGACAACTTCACGAATTACGGGAGCCATGCCTTTTCTGAGATAGGCTATCTCTACAGTTTGCCCCAGTCCGTGAGCCCGCAGAAAAGTGCAGATCAAGTGTCGAGTCTGTTCTTTTATATCAGGAATCCGGGTGTCAATATGATCAGGCAAAACCCTCTCTCTCAAATCATATACTTTATGGAAATTTAACCGATGGGGAACCATCAACTCCCCTTCCATGAACAATTGTTCCAGCGCACGTTTGGAAGGAGATCTTGCCCACATAGCCGTACTCGTCTTTTTATCGTTAAAATCTTTAGCTAATAAGGGGCCTTCTTCCCGAATACGTTTTAGCGCCATTGCAGTCTGCTTAGCATTTTTGGGATACCAGTGGGTATCTCCACTGGCTATGCGATGCATCATAGGTAGGGAAAAGCGATATTCCTTCATCGGCAGGTAGGCCAGCGCGTGAGCCCAATGTTCATATATTTCTCGGTCACGCTGTAGCTGATCAATGTGCGACCTATTGAAATTTCTCACTCTATTCCAGAGCGTATGGAGGTGGGCCCGGGGGACTACCGACAGTGTATCGATCTGCACATAGCCTAAATGAGTTATGGCGTCCAGAGTGGCTGCTGCACCCTCACCAAACCCTGGTTGAACATACAATCGCTGGCTATGCAGAGCTATTTTCCTGGCTTCGGTACGGGGAAGACGGACAGCCATTGCCCTGCTACTTCTGCAATCTTATGCGTTTAATCACCGCACTACTTGTCAATACCACCGTATCACCAACACGAAGAACACAACGGGCAAATACTATCGAACCACCACGTTTCATCATTTCCCCGCTGCCCTGTAGTAAATCTCCGAGATAAGCTGGTGCGGTAAATTCATTATTACAACTCACCGTAGCCACTGATTCATTCGTACCACCATTAGCACAAAGACAAAGGGTATAGTCGGCAAATGCCATCAACACACCGCCATGCACTGAGTCGTGGGCATTGCAGTTGTGCTCCTGAATTCGGAAAGCCGTCTGAGGATTTTCCCCATCCATAGAGAAGAAGAAAGGTCCAATGTAATCCTCAGCCTTATCGCCCACCCAATGTTGGTAGCTTGAAGGAATATCGTACTCTGCTGCATCAAATGTCATCGCTTCGCCCATTTCCCTGGTAACTGCCTGATTGTAGTCAGAGGATGATATAATCGACTTCGATTACAATCCACAACTGCTTATTAAGCACAATTCAGGAAGCAGTGCCTCTATAATGCGCCATCCACGGCAAACACTTTGAGTATATCAATGCTTTCCGGTCAACCGAACCAGCGCAAAACCTTTCTGTATTTATTGGCTATTGGCAATACCATTGCCTTCGCTACATGGCAGGTGCTGCTAAACAATTTCGTGGTTGAAGAAGTCGCCTTCACCGGAGAGGAAATTGGCATCCTACAAAGTCTTCGCGAGGTGCCGGGTTTTCTTGCGTTTACCGCGATCCTGGTCATGTTGTATATCAGACAACAAAGCTTTGCAATTCTGGCTTTGCTAATTCTTGGTGTAGGTACAGCGATTACAGCACTCTACCCGAGTGTAGGCTGGCTTTACTTCGCCACAGTCCTCATGTCGATTGGATTCCACTATTTGGAAACACTGCATAGCTCACTCAGCCTGCAGTGGCTTAGTAAGTTGGAAGCGCCACAGGTGCTAGGTGAACTACTAAGCCTGAAGGCGTTTTGCAATTTCGCTGTTTTGGGCGCGCTCTATATTTACCTGATGTTTTTTGCCGCCAATTACTTGCTGATCTATATGCTTGCCGGTGGTACTGCGCTCGCTATTGGCATTTACTGCTGGATAGCAATTCCCCACTTTGAGGACCATGTGCCCCAGAAGAAGGAATTATTCCTGCGTAAAGAATATTGGCTTTATTACTTACTTACGTTTTTAGCCGGTGCCCGCAGACAAATTTTTGTGGTATTTGCCGGCTTCCTGCTGGTTGAAAAATTCGGTTTCCCAATTGAGAATGTGGTGCTACTTACCTTGGTCAACGCCGCATTAACTTTCTGGTTGGCTCCCAAAATTGGTCGCTTGATCAGTTTTATTGGAGAGCGCCGCGCCTTGAGCCTGGAGTACGTCGGTCTCATCATCGTATTCACCAGCTACGCCTTCGTCGATAGTGCTGCCGTGGCGATAGGGCTCTACTTAGTCGATCATCTGTTCTTTGGCATGGCTATCGCCATCAAGACTTACTTTCAGAAAATTGCGGACCCGGCTGATATCGCCGCAACTTCCAGCATCAGCTTTACTATCAATCACATTGCTGCGGTCTTTTTACCTGCGGTCCTAGGCCTGCTTTGGGTGGTTAACCACAGCGCTGTTTTTTTGGTGGGAGCTGGCATTGCTGCCCTGTCCTTAATTTTAAGCCAGCTAATTCCCGACCAGCCCAGGGTTCGCTTTGAAACCCGCCTCTCCAAGACCGTTTCGACGTAGCCTAGGGACTGATAGCCAATAACATGGTACCGCTGAGGTTTAATTAATACCCCATACCGCGCTTAAAAAGCGATCTGTGTAATTGTATCAACTATTGCCCCAACAGGAGCTGCATTCCCTGTAAAGCCGAGCGATTGCATATAGGCATTGAACTCCGGATTTGGCGTGTCGCGAAATTTTCCCCAAGCTACCTTATTTTCAAACTGCTGGAGGTAGTACATCCACATCCTGCTTCCAGGGCCCGCATAGATAGAAACATTAGCACCTGCTCTCTCATGGATGGGTTTGGCACCCAATGCACCCTCTATCAATGCACCCATATTACCGGCAGTGGCCTCCCAAACAATAACCTGAGTGGCAGAGCCGGGGCCTCCAACATTTACGGATGGTGCAGCCACCTGATTTAATAGCAGGTTATCAACTTGCATTGCAGCTGGAAACCTTGTTCTCTTAGCCTGGAATGCCTGCCGGACCTCACTGTCTCGTAGAGACTGTGCGAATTCTCCGTAAGCTTCCCAGTTTTAGAGCAGCATGGTGTAACGAAAATTTCATTTCAAATCGTTGCTTAATGCAACTTGAGCACCTAGGGCTTGATGTATTCCTTTTGCCTCTAAGAAGTACTAAACCGTTAATTGCGCTTTACCTGGTGGGGGCACAAACACATTAACCGCTGCAACCTGCGCAAGCGTCGATGATGAAAAAAGCGGAATTACAGAAGAAAAGATAGATTTAATATTATAACTCATTGTTTTTATTATTAATAATTTATGTTCGGGCTGCTAAACCACAAACTTCATATAAGTAATACCCAGCTTAATTTGCCGTACCTGGGATGTCCAACTAAACTAGCCACCAACGCATATAACATGTGTTGTGTCAGTGGGTATGCGGCTAGAACAAGCCATTACATGACCGCACATATTGCTAGTAGCGAAAAGATCGAAGATTAGAATAATTGATTTTGTTTCAATCGGTGGCAAAAATAGCTAAACGCCGTTTGATTTTCCTAATACAAAGACGTAGGCTCGTGTTAGACTTCGTACCAAAGAATAACGAGCTACAGTCATTCATCATCGCGTGTGTTATATGCAGCAGCACGCAGCCCTACACAACAAACAGGGGGTTAATCAGTGAATACCCAACTTACCCGAAGACGCTTCATCAAAGGGGTGATCTACTCAAGCACGGCGCTGGCTTCCGGCACCGGCTATTACCTTGCAAACGCCCAATCCACAACCCCACCAGGGGCTGCTGAACGCCTTATATCAATTGAGGTTAATGGCCGCATGCGTCGTGTAGACGTGATGCCGCAGGAGACCTTATCCTCTACTTTGCGCAACCGCTTGAATCTTACCGGGGCGAAAGTCGCGTGTAATCGCGGAGAATGTGGCGCCTGCACTGTAATGGTCGATGACGTCCCCCTCTATTCCTGCTCACTGCTTACCCAGCAAGTTAAAGGGAAGTCTATTACCACCGTTGAGGGTCTACGCGCTGCAAATGGGACGTTGCACCCGGTACAACAAGCTTTTATCGAGGAATTGAGTCCTCAATGTGGATTCTGCACACCCGGCCAGGTTATTTCTGCCGCCGCCTTGCTTA
>Ga0302137_1000028_pt1 | contig 47599 bp, 39 predicted proteins | sample CBN3_SCM_MG_FD_203127 | JGI IMG/M metagenome (GOLD analysis project Ga0302137, IMG submission 203127) | Marine microbial communities from Western Arctic Ocean, Canada - CBN3_SCM | ecosystem: Environmental > Aquatic > Marine > Oceanic | place: Canada: Western Arctic Ocean | collected 2017-09-15 | reverse complement strand
CTCTAAAATAGCTTTTCTAAATGGCGATGATGAGGCTAGAATGAGTGACACTAGAAGTTTAAAAATTGTAAAATATTCTAATATTTTACTTCAATCAGGCAGAATTTATGAGCTTATCAATAGTAGTAGCAATGGATGAAAATCGACTGATTGGTAAAGACAACCAACTTCCATGGCACCTACCAGCAGATTTAGCTTATTTTAAAAAAATTACTACTGGAAAATCAATTTTAATGGGCCGTAAAACTTATGATTCTATAGGAAGGCCTTTACCAAACCGCCGAAATATTGTAATTTCTCGAAATTCAAAAACTTTAATCACAGGATGTGAGGTCGCATCTAGTATTGATGAGGCGCTCTCAATCACTAAAGATGAAGATGAGGTGATGGTAATTGGGGGAGCAAGCCTTTGTGAGCAGTTATTGCACCGAGTTAATAGGCTTTATATTACAAAGATTGAAGGTAAATTTGATGGTGATGTCTATTTTCCTGAATATAAAGAATCCGATTGGCGCCAGATTAGCTGTGAATCGCATCTTCAGGATGATTCAAATCAGCATGCTCATCACTTTATCATCTTAGAGAGGCGGTCATGAAAAATTTTATTTTATTGAGTTTGGTTGGTTTGTACCTATCAGGCTGTGTCTTTACTAAAGTAGTTACTGTTCCTATGAGGGTTACTGGGGCAGTCGTGTCTGTAATACCCGTTGTTGGTGATGGAGTTAATAGTTTACTAGGTGCAAGCGCCGACGTGATCGACGCGATACCTATCTAACTTGCTTGAAGTAGTTGCTTGCCTTTGGCCTCAAGAACTTCTTTCAAAGCTTTCGGCATTACTTTAACAAAATGAGTTATTTCCTCATCCCAATTGCTGAGTATTTTTTCAGCTATTTTTGAGCCAGTTAATTCGAAATGATTAGTTATAAGTTCAAGTAACTCGGAAATAGATTCTTTATCCATCGGATCAAAATCGATTGTAGATGGGTTAGATCTTCCTTGAAGAGTTAGGTTGGGATTGTATACAAAGGATATTCCACCACTCATACCAGCACCAAAGTTACGCCCAACTTCACCCAGTATTACTGCGCGCCCACCTGTCATATATTCACAACCATGGTCACCAATTCCTTCAACAACGGCAATCAGTCCAGAGTTTCTGACGCAAAAGCGCTCTGAGACTTGGCCTGATAAATACATTTCACCTCCAGTAGCACCATATCCACAAACATTTCCAGCAATGATTTCATTATGCGCTAGGTAGGTTGAATCTTTTGGTGGATAAATAATAATTCGACCACCAGACAAACCCTTGCCAACATAATCGTTAGCATCGCCCTCAATAGATAGGGTAATTCCATTTGCAAGAAATGCGCCAAAAGATTGTCCTGCAGAACCTTTAAAATCAACATTTATTGCACCATCTTTTAGATTATTACCATTTCTAGTTTTGACCACATGCGACGAAAGCATAGCGCCAACAGCTCTGTCAACATTAGAAATACTTGATTCAAATTTAACTTTACCATTTCCTTCAATAGCATTTTTTGATTTAGCAATTAAATCATGATCTAGTTGCTCGTTGAGTTGATGATCTTGCTTTATAGTTTGATAGGTGCCTGCATTCCTATATTGATTATCAGCAGGAGTTAATATCTTGCTAAGATCAATTGAGTCTTGTTTCCAGTGATTGATTGCTTTATTCATTTCAAGCATATCAACTCGGCCAACCATGTCTGTCAGTTTTTTAAATCCAAGTTCTGCCATAATAATACGTAAATCTTCTGCCACCATAAATAAGTAATTAACAACATGTTCAGGCTTACCAGTGAATTTTTTTCGCAAAACTTTGTCTTGTGTTGCAATACCAACTGGGCACGTATTGAGATGGCATTTTCGCATCATAATGCAGCCTAATGTTATCAGTGGTGCTGTAGAAAAACCAAATTCTTCAGCTCCCAATAATGCAGCTATTGCAACATCTCTTCCTGTCTTAAGTTGCCCATCAGTTTGAATTACTACTCTTGAGCGCAAATCATTCATTACTAATGTTTGGTGAGTTTCAGCAACTCCAAGCTCCCAGGGAAGTCCTGCATGTTTAATCGAGGTTAATGGAGAAGCGCCAGTTCCACCATCATGTCCAGCAATAACAATATGATCTGATTTTGCTTTAGTTACACCTGCAGCAACAGTTCCTACACCCACTTCAGAAACTAACTTGACACTAATTCGAGCTGCAGGATTAGATCTTTTAAGATCAAAAATAAGCTGTGATAAATCCTCAATAGAATAAATATCATGATGAGGCGGGGGACTAATTAAACCAACACCGGCAGTTGAGCAGCGTATTTTAGCAATAAAATCATCCACCTTCCCACCAGGTAATTCACCACCCTCGCCCGGTTTGGCGCCCTGCGAAACCTTAATTTGTAGTTCATCAGCATTATTTAGGTAGTCAATGGTAACGCCAAATCGACCAGAGGCCACTTGCTTTATTGCGCTTCGCCTAGAGTCTCCATTTGCATCTGGAGTCCAACGATTTGGATCCTCACCACCCTCACCAGTATTCGATTTACCACCTATTTGATTCATAGCAATTGCCAGAGATTCATGAGACTCTGGCGATATTGAGCCCAGACTCATTGCCCCTGTAACAAATCTCTTGACAATCTCTTTTGCTGACTCAACTTTATCAATATCAATTGAGGCTCCTGATTTAAATGTCATTAACCCTCTAAGAGTACAATTTCTAGTACCCTCATCATTAGATTTTTTAGCAAATTCCCAGTATGCATTTTGATCATTACTTCTAGCAGCCTGCTGCAAGCTTGTAATAGTTTCTGGCTCCCACATATGTTTTTCACCACCACTTCGCCAAGCATAATGCCCAAGGTTATTCAGTGAGTTTGAGAGAAATGCCTTTTTATGTTGCTGTTCAGATTCAGTTTGAATGACGTCAAATCCAACACCACTAATACGACTCGCTGTTTCAAAAAAGCATTTATGCATAACTTCATCAGACAAACCAACAGCCTCAAAGATTTGAGCGCCTTTATATGAAGCAAGAGTTGAAATGCCCATTTTAGCCATCACTTTGAGCATTCCCTTTGCTATTGCTTTGCGATATGCGCTGACTATAGCTTCATCATTTTCTAGGGTTAATAAGTTATCTCTTCTTGCCTGCCATAAGGCTTCAAAAGCTAGGTATGGATTAATAGCATCTGCACCAAACCCTGTCAATAGACAGAAGTGATGAACTTCTCTAGCCTCACCAGTTTCAACAATTATTCCAACTTGAGTTCGCTTATGAGTGGCCACTAAATGCCGGTGAACTGCTGAAGATGCTAGGAGTGCACTGACAGCATTTCGATGAGAGTTAATTTTCCTATCAGATAGTATGACAAGGCTATGGCCATCATTTATAGCTTGAGTGCTTTGTGCACAAATCGAGTCAAGCATTTTACTTAGGCTCTGGCCCTCGTTTATGTCATAGGTGATATCAATTGTTTTACTTGTCCATCCTCGATGATTGCACTCTTTAAGTGAGGACGTTTCTTCATTTGTTAAAATTGGGTGCTCAATGACTAATCGGTTTGCATTTTCAGCTTTATTAGTAAGTAAATTTCCTTCAGGGCCAATCGAGCAGCTTAAGGACATAACAACTTCTTCACGAATTGAGTCAATAGCTGGATTAGTAACTTGAGCAAAAAGCTGTTTAAAGTAGTCATAAATTATTCGTGACTGATCAGAGAGGCAAGCTAAAGCAGAGTCATTTCCCATTGATCCAACTGGATCTCTCAGCTCAGTTACAAGAGGCAGTAACATAAACTTTAAAGTTTCAGTGCTATAACCAAAGGCTTGCAAGCGGTTTATAAGTGTGTCTGGAAAAAAGCCTTTCTCATTAGTGTTAGTTTTTAAATCAGATAGAGATATTTGTTGCTCTTTTAACCAATCGCCATAAGGATTTTTAGACGCAAAGCTACTTTTAATTTCATCATCATCAACTAACCTGCCTTTCTCAAAGTCAACAAGAAACATTTTTCCAGGCCTAAGGCGGCCCTTTGTTTTAACATTGTTAGTTGCAACATCTACAACGCCAACTTCAGATGCCATAATCACACGATCATCATGCGTTAGATAATAACGAGATGGTCGAAGACCATTTCTATCAAGAACAGCTCCAATATATCTTCCATCAGTAAAGGCAATAGATGCGGGCCCATCCCAAGGCTCCATTACATTTGAGAAATACTCATAAAAAGCTTTTTTCTCATTACTCATTTCTTTGTCATTTTGCCAAGCTTCTGGAACCATCATTAATACCGCTTCCTGAAGTGACCTTCCATTCATTAATAGAAATTCTAGAACATTATCGAAGCTACCAGAGTCAGAAACTTCAGTTTCAATTATGGGCAAAGTTTTTGATAAATTATCACCAAAAACTTCACTTTCTAAGACCCCTTCACGAGCTCTCATCCAGTTAAAGTTACCTTGGCGAGTATTAATCTCACCATTATGGGCCATAAATCTACAAGGTTGTGCGCGATCCCATGAAGGGAATGTGTTGGTTGAAAAGCGTGAGTGAACCATGGCTAAATATGTGCTGAATTTTTTATCATTTAGATCTGGATAAAAGTCTAATAGTTGTGAACCCATTAGCATGCCTTTATAAATAATTACCCTGGTAGAAAGGCTACAAATATAAAAAAGTAATGCTTGAGAAAGTGACTCATCAGTTCGAATAATCTTCGAGACATTTTTTCGAATTATATAAAGAATTCCCTCAAAAGTCTCAGTATCTATATTCTCTGAGTTACCAATAATAAGTTGTTTCATCACTGGTTGTGAATTTCGAGCTGTTTCCCCAACATTTGCTTTATCAGAGTCAACAGGCACATCTCGCCATCCAATTAAAGTTTGCCCTTCATCCTTTATAGCTTTTTCAATGACTGAAATACAATGCTTTCTTTCTATATTATCTTGAGGTAGAAACACATTTCCAACACCATAACTTCCAGCATTAACTTCAATGTCAAATAGCGTTTTAATTTCCTCTGAAAAAAAGTCATGTGGGATATTGGTTAAGATACCAGCACCATCTCCAGTATTTGCCTCACAGCCGCAAGCACCACGATGATCCATGCGAGAGAGCATTTCTAGCGCATCTTTTGTGATGTTATGAGAAGAATGACTCTTGACGTTGGCGATGAATCCAACACCACAATTCTCCTTTTCATTGTTTGGATGATAAAGTCCGCGAGCCCTTGGCAAGTGTAATTGCTTATTTTTCATGAAAACTGGTTTTGAAAACGAATGTAATAATTAATATAATAATACCTTATATTTACTCACTTTCAAAGTCCAAATTTACTTACCCATATTGTCATACTGGGGATTTTAAGGTAGAATATTTTTATTTTATTACTCTTATGTTGGCAATTATTTCTCCTTCAAAAACTCAAGATTTTTCGCAATGTGATGTTGATTTTTATTCTCAAACTAGAAACTTAGACAACTCCCAGGAGTTGGTTGGTATTTTAAAAAATAAAAGCCAATCTCAAATTTCTAAACTCATGTCGTTGAGTGAGAAATTATCTAAGTTGAATTTTGATCGCTTTCAGAAGTTTAAATTGCCCTTCACACGAGACAATGCAAAGCAAGCAATACTGGCTTTTAAAGGGGACGTTTACAATGGCATTGATGCTCCAGCTCTATCAACAGGTGATCTTGAATTTGCGCAAGATAGCGTTCGAATGCTTTCTGGCCTGTATGGCGTTATAAGGCCGCTTGATTTAATACAGCCCTATCGTTTAGAGATGGGAACCAAGCTTTCCAACTCTAGAGGCAAGGATCTTTATGAATACTGGGGGACTGAGATTAGTGATGTTCTCAATGAAGATGAATCTGACCTCATAGTGAACCTGTCATCAAATGAATATTTCAAAGCTATAGATAAAAAAGCACTTAATGCGAATATTTTGGATATTGTGTTTAAGGAAAAAAAAGGTGAAGTATACAAAGTCATAGGTATTTACGCAAAGCGTGCCAGAGGTTTAATGGTGAATTACATTATAAGAAATCGATTACAGAGTCCAGAGCTCTTAAAAGATTTTTCGGATGAAGGCTATAGATTTGATAAAGACCTTTCTAGTGATTCATCTTGGGTTTATCTGAGAGGTTAAAACCCACAATATTTGTAAAACTATTTAAGGTGTGTTTTATTAGTTTGACTGGTATTATTTCTTGTCTTTTTAATATGTATTAATAACTAATGATCAAAGTTTATACATCTCACTCTTGTTTCTACTGCACAAGGGCAAAAAATTATCTGGATAATCTTGATATTGAGTATGAAACTCTAAACATTCAAGAAGATGAAGATGCTAGAGACTTTTTTACTAAATCCGGCTTTAGAACAGTTCCTCAAATTTTTGTAAATGATAAGCTCTTGTGTAAAGGCGGGTCTGATGGCTTGGTGCAAATGAGCAAAGAAGATATTCATAATAAAGTTTTTGAGATTACTGGGTCACGCATTTAAATATTTCTAATTCCAGCAACTCCATGGGCCCCAATACTGAAGGCTTTTTCTGCTAGTTCTTTATCCATTCCGCCAAGTAAAAAAACTGGCAAATTACACTGCTCAATAATGCCAGAAGCATTCTCCCATCCCAGGGGTTTAGCGTTTGGATGCGTTAATGTTAATTCTATTGGGGACAAACTGATGTAATCAGCCGAAATATTTTTTGCCTGTAATGCTTCATCAATATTATGGGTTGATGCGCCAAAAATTTTATCCTCTGAAATTGGCCTTTCTTTTAAAGACATTAGCTCAAAGCTAGTTAAGTGCCAGCCATCACAAGGCTCATTAAAGGCTTTGTTTGGCGTGTTTAGGATAAGTTTTGCTTGGTTTTCTTTGCATAATTTGAATATCTTTTCTATGTAAGCGCTATCAAGAGATGTCTTGCTTCTTAGTTGTATAATTTTGATGCCATTAGATAAGCGTTTTTTGCATTCATTAATAACTGAATCGGATTGATGCTTGTCAGGCGTAATCCAATAATATTTTGGGAGTGAAATTTTATGAATAATTCTCCACATGGTTGGGAGTAATTTAAAATTTTTAAACTCATTAATACTGCTCCAAGTGGTTTCTTGCCCTTCAAATCCTATAGGATCCCCTAGATAATCATCGATACTGTAAACCGATAAATTGATTGTCTTTTCAGGATAGATGTGTTGAATTTTTTGAACTAACTTGCAGTCTTTAACGATGACTCCCGTCTCTTCAAAGAGTTCTCTTTTGATTGCGCTAACGTTATCTTCACTAGGCTCTACTTTGCCACCTGGAAGCTCCCAGTAACCAGACATAAATTGATTTTTTTTGCGTTTAGCAATAAATATCTTATTATTACTATTGTGCATTATTCCGACTACTACTTTAATACTGGTTTTTTTAGGATGCACAATTTTTAAATTTTAGGTGTTTAATGGATGCTTTTTCTATTATCACCGCTAACGCGAGTCCGAGGTAAAATAACGACTTTAATATTTGAGATTACGTAGTGGAGCTTCAAAATAAAATCCAATCACTTATGCCATTTAAAGATAGTCTTAAAGGCAGTCTTATTGGCATTGAAAAAGAGGGTTTGCGTGTTTCAGAAGACGGGACTATTGCGCAAACGCCGCACCCAGAAGGATTAGGTTCTGCACTAAAAAATCCTGCAATCACTACGGATTTTAGCGAAGCTTTGCTTGAGTTAGTAACTCCGCCTTTAATGGGGGCTGATAAAGTTATAGATGAGCTAACTACAATTCACGATTACGTTTATCATCACTTGCCGAAAAATGAGCGATTTTGGCCTGCCAGTATGCCCTGTATATTAAGAGGGCAAACCAATATACCTATTGCGAACTATGGTAGTTCAAATTTAGGAATGATGAAAACAGTTTATAGGCGCGGCCTGTCTAATCGATATGGCAGCGTGATGCAGGCAATTGCTGGAATTCATTTTAATTATTCATTTTCACCAGAGTTCTTTCAGTCTTATCGTGAGTTAATGTCTCCAACGGAAGCTGACTCCATGAGTTTTATGGACACTCATTACATGGGATTAACGCGAAATGTTTTGAGATATGGCTGGTTAATTCCCTACTTATTTGGAGCCTCCGCAACAGTGTGTAAGTCATTTATGCATGACTACCATGAACATAATTTAGAAGAATTTGATGATAATACTTTGTATTTGCCCTATGCGACTTCATTAAGGATGGGAGATATTGGGTATCAAAATTCTCAAGAAGATGAGAAGGGTGTCAAAGCTAACTACAACAGCTTATACAACTATATACATAGTCTTCGAGCCGCAATGAAAACTAGTTGTGAGGACTTTGAAAAGATTGGCGTAAAAAAGAATGGGGAATACCAACAGCTCAATACAAATATTCTTCAAATCGCTAATGAGTACTACTCTTCGGTTCGTCCAAAACCTATTTTATATGCAAATGATAGGCCTCTCAGGGCACTTAATAATAACGGTATAGGCTATATTGAAATCAGATCTTTGGATATTAATCCTTTATTAGAAGTAGGCATTGATAAACAGCAAATCGAATTTTTAGAAGCATTCTTATTGTTTTGTCTTTTAGAGGATTCACCTGCCATTTCATCATCAGAGTTAGTGGAAATTGACTCTAATGCACTCTTGGTTGCGCATCAAGGCAGAAAGCCCGGTCTGATGCTTGGTCGTATTGGTGAAGAAGTATCCCTATCTGATTGGGGTGAAAGTCTTTTTAAGAGAATAAAGCAATGTTCAAAGCTATTAAGTAGCGCGCATCAAGAGTCAGTAGAAAGTATTTCATTTCGAATCAAAAATTCTGATTTAACACCATCAGCAATAATGCTTAATGAGATGGCGCATCAAGAGAAAGGTTTCTTTGAATTCACTGATCAATTTAGCCATAAATATAAAACACAAAATCAAGAAAAAACTTTTGATAAAGCAAGTTTTCATAAACTAGATGAGCTGGCAATTAATTCCATAAAAGAGCAACTAGAGGCAGAATCTGATGAGGTTATAAATTTTGATCAATTTTTAGAAGATTATTTTGAAGATGACGCTTAAGATAGAAACTATATGCGCACTAGCAACCGCGATAGGACAAAGCGGTATTGGGGTTATAAGAGTTTCAGGCCCACTATCTAAAATTATCTCTAAAAAAATACTGCATATAGAGTTAAAGCCGCGACATGCTTTTTATGGTCCTTTTTATGACAATGAAGATAATACTATTGATAAAGGCGTAGCAATATACTTCCCTGGCCCCAATTCATATACTGGTGAAGATGTTGTTGAGTTCCAAGGCCATGGCGGTATGAGTGTTATGAGGAAGCTTTTAGAAACTGCTTTAATTTTTGGTGCTAGACTTTCTGAGCCTGGCGAGTTTAGTAAGAGAGCCTTCCTAAATGGCAAGATGGACTTAGTACAGGCTGAGGCAGTTCAAGACTTGATCCAATCAAGCTCAGACGAGTCTGCCCTTAGTGCGGTAAGATCCCTAACCGGTGAGTTTTCGGAAAAAATTAACCATTTACTCTCAGAGCTAACTTCTTTAAGAGTTTTTGTAGAGGCAACGATTGATTTTTCTGATGAGGAGATAGATTTTCTTGAATCTCATCAAGTCTCAACTAAGCTTCAAAATTTAAAAGATTTACTTGCAAGTATTCTGGAGAGTGCTAATCAAGGCGCAATTTTAAGAGATGGGCTTCACGTTGCGATTGCGGGAAAACCAAATGCAGGGAAATCTAGTTTACTTAATGCACTCACAAAACAGCCTAGCGCTATTGTTACAGATATTGCTGGCACAACCAGAGATGTATTAAAAGAGACGATTCATGTCGACGGAATGCCGCTTCATATTATAGATACAGCAGGACTTCATAATAGCGAGGATATCATTGAGCAAGAGGGAATTAGAAGGGCGTATACTGAAATTAATAATGCTGATGTAGTGTTACTCGTATTTGATACAAAAGATGAGCTTCCTGACTTCTCAATATTGCCCGATTTGGTTAAAAACAAACCAATCATATGTATAAGAAATAAGATTGATCTTTTAAATACTAAATCTGAAGTTAATAAACTGGGCAATCAATTAGAAGTTTGTCTTTCAGCTAAAAATGGCGACGGAGTAGATTTACTTAGAAAGGCGCTAGCTGAATTTGCCGGCTTAAACTCCGGCGGAGAAGGAGTGTTTCTTGCTCGAAAAAGACATATTGACTCAATAGATCAAACGCTTATATATATTGATAGTGCTATTGAGCAATTAGAGGGCGGAGCGAGTGAACTAGTTGCAGAAGATTTGCGCCAGGCTGGAATGTCTCTTGGACAAATTACTGGGGAGTTTTCTTCAGACGATCTGCTTGGAGAAATCTTCTCTTCGTTTTGTATTGGTAAGTAGAGTACAATTATCTCTTTTCGAAAGAAAAAATAAAGGAAGTTACTAAGTTTAAAATAAGTCTCTAAATTGTTGATTTTAATGGCTATTTTTAGGTAAGTTATCCTATCAATATTGCCCCATTAAAGTTTATTTGAGAAATATTCATAATATAGCTTGACGATACTGTTTGAGCATGTATAATTTCCCGCTTTCACCGACCAAAAAGAACTTTTTTAGTTGGTAGCTCTTTAAAAATTTATCAAGCAACTTGTGTGGGCACTCGTGCAAGAAATTGTGCAGTGCACATAAAAAACAAAAGCAGATAAGCTTTTTAAAAAATTGAACTATTGGTTATAAAATGCCAAGTGTTCTAAAAAGTCAAAGATTAAACTGAAGAGTTTGATCCTGGCTCAGATTGAACGCTGGCGGTATGCTTAACACATGCAAGTCGAACGGAAACGATACTAGCTTGCTAGTAGGCGTCGAGTGGCGGACGGGTGAGTAACGCGTAGGAATCTACCTGATAGTGGGGGATAGCCCGAAGAAATTCGGATTAATACCGCATAATCTATTCGTAGTAAAGTGGGGGACTTTCGAGCCTCACGCTATCAGATGAGCCTGCGTAAGATTAGCTAGTTGGTAGGGTAAAAGCCTACCAAGGCGACGATCTTTAGCTGGTCTGAGAGGATGATCAGCCACATCGGGACTGAGACACGGCCCGAACTCCTACGGGAGGCAGCAGTGGGGAATATTGGACAATGGGGGCAACCCTGATCCAGCAATACCGCGTGTGTGAAGAAGGCCTGAGGGTTGTAAAGCACTTTCAATTGTGAAGAAAAGCTAGTGGTTAATAGCCATTAGCCTTGACGTTAACTTTAGAAGAAGCACCGGCTAACTCCGTGCCAGCAGCCGCGGTAATACGGAGGGTGCAAGCGTTAATCGGAATTACTGGGCGTAAAGCGTGCGTAGGCGGTTTATTAAGTCAGATGTGAAAGCCCCGGGCTTAACCTGGGAACTGCATTTGAAACTGGTCAACTAGAGTATGGTAGAGGAAAGTGGAATTTCTGGTGTAGCGGTGAAATGCGTAGATATCAGAAGGAACATCAATGGCGAAGGCAACTTTCTGGACCAATACTGACGCTGAGGTACGAAAGCGTGGGTAGCAAACAGGATTAGATACCCTGGTAGTCCACGCCGTAAACGATGATAACTAGCCGTTGGGGGGATTTACCCCTTAGTGGCGAAGCTAACGCGTTAAGTTATCCGCCTGGGGAGTACGGCCGCAAGGTTAAAACTCAAAGGAATTGACGGGGACCCGCACAAGCGGTGGAGCATGTGGTTTAATTCGATGCAACGCGAAGAACCTTACCTGGTCTTGACATCCTGAGAACTTTCTAGAAATAGATTGGTGCCTTCGGGAACTCAGTGACAGGTGCTGCATGGCTGTCGTCAGCTCGTGTCGTGAGATGTTGGGTTAAGTCCCGTAACGAGCGCAACCCCTATCCTTATTTGCCAGCACATCATGGTGGGAACTATAAGGAGACTGCCGGTGATAAACCGGAGGAAGGCGGGGACGACGTCAAGTCATCATGGCCCTTACGACCAGGGCTACACACGTGCTACAATGGGAAGGACAAAGAGCCGCGAAGCCGCGAGGTGTAGCTAATCTCAGAAACCTTTTCGTAGTCCGGATTGGAGTCTGCAACTCGACTCCATGAAGTCGGAATCGCTAGTAATCGTAGATCAGAATGCTACGGTGAATACGTTCCCGGGTCTTGTACACACCGCCCGTCATACCATGGGAGTGGGTTGCACCAGAAGTGGCTAGTCTAACTTTATTGAGGACGGTCACCACGGTGTGATTCATGACTGGGGTAAAGTCGTAACAAGGTAGCCCTACCGGAAGGTGGGGCTGGATCACCTCCTTAAGAAATGTACGAGTGTTCACACAAGTTGTTTGATAATATTAAAGAAAGAGAAAAAGACCAATAACCCAAATTCAATTTAATTGATATTAAGGGTCTGTAGCTCAGTTGGTTAGAGCGCACCCCTGATAAGGGTGAGGTCGGTGGTTCAAATCCACCCAGACCCACCATTTTTCTGGGTTATTAGTTTTCTATTGGGGCTATAGCTCAGCTGGGAGAGCGCCTGGTTTGCATCCAGGAGGTCAGCAGTTCGATCCTGCTTAGCTCCACCATTTTTCTCGAATGAAAACTTAAATAAGATTTATTGATAAGTCTTATTTAAGTTTTTATACCAAGCCTTGGTTTAACCCTTGGTTCGGAGCTCTTTAACAATTTGGATATGAAGTAAAGTTTGTTAAATACAATACAACGTAAAAAGGTGTATTGCATTGACACAACAATTTCAAAAAATATGGATTCTCATTGATAGATTTATCTATCATTGAAAAAATAGAATTCACCGATTGTATCGTAAGATACAGTTAGTGACTTCTCGGTGTAAAAAGAACCATTAACCCAGATACTTTGGGGTTATATGGTCAAGTGAATAAGTGCATACGACGGATGCCTTGGCAGTAGAAGGCGATGAAGGACGTGATAATCTGCGATAAGCTTCGGTTAGCTGATAATAAGCTTTAACCCGGAGATCTCCGAATGGGAAAACCCAGTGATCATAAGATCATTATCCTTAACTGAATACATAGGTTAAGGAGGCAAACCTAGGGAACTGAAACATCTAAGTACCTAGAGGAAAAGAAATCAACCGAGATTCCCTTAGTAGCGGCGAGCGAACGGGGACCAGCCCTTAAGCAATTTTGAGATTAGTAGAATGTTCTGGAAAGTTCAACGACACAGGGTGATAGTCCCGTATACGAAAATCTTTTAATTGTGAAATCGAGTAAGGCGGCGCACGTGAAACGCTGTTTGAATATGGGGGGACCACCCTCCAAGGCTAAATACTCTCTACTGACCGATAGTGAACAAGTACCGTGAGGGAAAGGCGAAAAGAACCCCGGGAGGGGAGTGAAATAGAACCTGAAATCGTATGCATACAAGCAGTGGGAGCAGACTTGTTCTGTGACTGCGTACCTTTTGTATAATGGGTCAGCGACTTACTTCTCAGTAGCAAGGTTAACCATTAGGGGAGCCGTAGGGAAACCGAGTCTTAAATGGGCGTTTAGTTGCTGGGAGTAGACCCGAAACCGGGTGATCTATCCATGGTCAGTGTGAAGGTTAGGTAAAACTAACTGGAGGCGCGAACCCACTTATGTTGAAAAATGAGGGGATGAACTGTGGATAGGGGTGAAAGGCCAAACAAACCCGGAGATAGCTGGTTCTCTCCGAAATCTATTTAGGTAGAGCGTCGCGTATTACTTCTGGGGGTAGAGCACTGTTATGGCTAGCGGGTCGTCAAGGCTTAGTAAACCATTGCAAACTCCGAATACCAGAAAGTATGAGCGCGGCAGACACACTGCGGGTGCTAACGTCCGTAGTGGAAAGGGAAACAACCCAGACCGTCAGCTAAGGTCCCAAAATTATAGTTAAGTGGGAAACGATGTGAAAAGGCCCAGACAGCCAGGAGGTTGGCTTAGAAGCAGCCATTCCTTTAAAGAGTGCGTAATAGCTCACTGGTCGAGTCGGTTTGCGCGGAAGATTTAACGGGGCTAAACTATATACCGAAGCTGCGGATCGCAATTTATTGCGATGGTAGGAGAGCGTTCTGTAAGCCGTTGAAGGTGAACTGTGAGGTTTGCTGGAGGTATCAGAAGTGCGAATGCTGACATGAGTAACGATAAAGGGGGTGAAAAACCCCCTCGCCAGAAGTCCAAGGTTTCCTACGCAACGTTAATCGGCGTAGGGTTAGTCGGCCCCTAAGGCGAGGCAGAAATGCGTAGTCGATGGGAAACGGGTTAATATTCCCGTACTTCATATAACTGCGATGGGAAGACGGAGTAGGTTAGCTCAGCAAGGCGATGGTTGTCCTTGTTCAAGCGTGTAGAAATGGTTCTTAGGAAAATCCGGGAACCTCTATTTCAAGGCGTGATAACGAGCCCTCTTTTGGGCGAAGTGAGTGAGACCATGCTTCCAGGAAAATCCTCTAAGCTTCAGGTTATATGAAACCGTACCCCAAACCGACACAGGTGGACGAGATGAGAATTCTAAGGCGCTTGAGAGAACTCGGGTGAAGGAACTAGGCAAAATGACACCGTAACTTCGGGAGAAGGTGTGCTCTTGTTATGTGATATCACTTGCTGATTGAGCAAAGAAGAGCTGAAAAAACTAGGTGGCTGCGACTGTTTATTAAAAACACAGCACTCTGCAAACACGTAAGTGGACGTATAGGGTGTGACTCCTGCCCGGTGCTTGAAGGTTAATTGATGAGGTTAGCGCTTGCGCGAAGCTTTTGATCGAAGCCCAAGTAAACGGCGGCCGTAACTATAACGGTCCTAAGGTAGCGAAATTCCTTGTCGGGTAAGTTCCGACCTGCACGAATGGAGTAACGACGGCCACACTGTCTCCACCCGAGACTCAGTGAAATTGAAATTGCTGTTAAGATGCAGTATACCCGCGGCCAGACGGAAAGACCCCGTGCACCTTTACTACAGCTTTGCATTGAACTCTGATCCTACTTGTGTAGGATAGGTGGGAGGCTTTGAAGCTTTAACGCTAGTTAGAGTGGAGCCACCCTTGAAATACCACCCTGGTATGGTTGGGGTTCTAACCTTGGTCCGTAATCCGGATCGGGGACAATGCATGGTGGGTAGTTTGACTGGGGCGGTCTCCTCCTAAAGAGTAACGGAGGAGCGCAAAGGTATCCTCAGCACGGTCGGACATCGTGCAATGAGCGCAAAGGTAAAAGGATGCTTGACTGCGAGACTGACACGTCGAGCAGGTAGGAAACTAGGTCTTAGTGATCCGGTGGTTCTGAGTGGAAGGACCATCGCTCAACGGATAAAAGGTACGCCGGGGATAACAGGCTGATACCCCCCAAGAGTTCACATCGACGGGGGTGTTTGGCACCTCGATGTCGGCTCATCACATCCTGGGGCTGAAGCAGGTCCCAAGGGTATGGCTGTTCGCCATTTAAAGTGGTACGCGAGCTGGGTTTAGAACGTCGTGAGACAGTTCGGTCCCTATCTACCGTGGGCGTTGGAGACTTGAGGGAAGCTGTTCTTAGTACGAGAGGACCGGAATGGACACACCTCTGGTGTTTCGGTTGTCACGCCAGTGGCATTGCCGAGTAGCTATGTGTGGAAAGGATAACCGCTGAAAGCATCTAAGCGGGAAGCCCCTCCCAAGATTAGGTCTCCCTGATTATTTAATAATCCTAAAGATCCCTCGAAGACTACGAGGTTGATAGGCTAGGTGTGAAAGTGCAGCAATGTATTGAGCTAACTAGTACTAATTGATCGTGAGGCTTGACCATATAACACCCAAGATATTTGGAGATGTTGTTGTGTCAACAGGCAATATGCCTTATAAACTTTACTTTATCCATTTTGTTATACCTTTTTGGTATAAAAACTTTTTAATTCACTTGGAATAAGTTTCGACTTAATTCAAGTAAGCAGTTTGCTTAGTGACAATAGCAAGTGTGACCCACCTGATCCCATCCCGAACTCAGAAGTGAAACCACTTAGCGCCGATGGTAGTGTGGGGTCTCCCCATGTGAGAGTAGGACATTGCTAGGCTTTTATTCAAAATACCCCGACCTTTTTTAAGGCGGGGTATTTTTTTATCTGACCCATAATCACGTAAAATAAAACTATCATTATTAAGAGCATAAATCAAGAAGTTTATGACTGAAAACATTGAGGTAAGACGCATTGCAAGTGGTGTCAGCGTAATTGATTCTGGCTATTTCAGTAAAGACTTTGCAGCTATATATATTATTCAACAAAATAATAAGGTTGCGATCATTGAAACTGGAACTACCTATAGTATTTCTAATGTGCAAATAGCACTTGAGAAAATCCACCTAAGTTTTGTAGATGTAGCTTATATAATTCCTACTCATGTCCATCTTGATCATGCAGGTGGCGCAGGTGAGCTCATGAAACAATGCCAAAATGCGAGCCTAATAGTTCATCCTCGTGGCGCTAGACATATGATTGATCCAACTAAGCTAATAGCTGGAGCTATGGCGGTCTACGGCAAGCAAAAATTTAAGAAATTATACGGTGAAATTATCCCAATTGAGGCAAGCAGGGTTATCGAGGCAGTTGACAACTTTATTTTAGATTTTGATGGAAGAGAGTTAAAGTTTATTGACACTCCAGGACATGCAAAACACCATTTTTGCATTTGGGATAAGCAAACAGAGTCTATGTTTACTGGCGATACGTTTGGTATCTCCTATCGTGATCTTGATCACAAGGATGAGATATATATTTTCCCAAGCACAAGCCCAGTTCAGTTTGATCCAGAGGAGTTAATTAAAAGCATACATAAAATAATGGAATATAATCCTCAGAGAGTCTGCTTAACTCACTTTGCTGCAATTAGACCGACTCATAAAGTAGTTGAGCAGTTGATAGATGGTATTCACTTTGTTAGCAATCTGGCAAAAAAATATGCAACTGAGGATGACGCTAAGTTATTAATTCATAACGATATGATGAGCTATTTTTTAAAAGGGTTTAAAAAGATTGGTGTCAAAGACCTTGATTTTTGTAGAGAAAGGTTAGAACTTGATGTCAAAATAAATACTCTGGGTTTAATTTACTGGCAACAAAACATTAGTAATGTTTGAGGCTTGAATTTAAATAAGATGATACTAAATAGCTATAATATACCTCTCATTTAAAGCCTCAAATATGAAAAATCTTTTACTATATCTAAACCATTATTTTGCGAAGGTTCCTGGGAAACTTATACCTTACCGTAAAACAGTACTTGCGTTGGCATTGCTATCCACTATTTTTATGGGGTATGGCGCCTCTCGCTTTGTTTTAGATACTTCATTTGATGTCTGGTTTAGTGAGTCTGATCCTGCAATTGAAGCTTTGGAAGATTTTCGTGACCAGTTTGGAAGTGATGATGGTTTATTTATTGTTTATGAAGCTAAAGATGGTGATGTATTTTCAAATAAATCTCTAACTCTAGTCTCTGAAATAACAGAGGTGCTGGATAATTATAGGCAGATAAGCGATGATGTTTGGCTAGAAAAGTATGGACTGACTCCTGATATTGTTGAATCATTAACTCATATTAAGCGTGTTCAGTCACTCTCTAATATTAGAATTCAAAAAAATGAAGATGACGTTTTAAGTTCGCCCCGGTTAGTTCCTAAAAAAATTCCTATTGACGCTATTACATTAAGTCAAATAAGTTCCGAGGCTGATAATCAGCCTAGTTTGCCACTCTTTATGTTCTCAAAAGATCATCGTTTTGGGGCAATTTCCATTCAAACAGACTTTGGAGCAATCCCAGTAGTTCAAGAATTAAATGATGAGCCCTCTCTGCTTGACGATGATGAGTGGAGCGATGATTTTGATGAAGGTATGGATGATAATGCTGTTATTCAAAAAATTGAATATCAGTCTGATGAGCCAGGACTTTATATCCCATTTATGAAGGCTATAACGGCGGTAATCGAGCAGCCAAAGATGACTGAGCATTTTACTTTTTATCCGATTGGCAACGCTGCAATGATCTCTTTGGCTATGGGCACGCTTATTCAAGCTGGGTTTCTATTAGTAGGCATGGTGGTCATCATTAACCTGTTGCTTTGGTCATTGTTTCGCTCTGCAAGTGCAGTCGTTCTTCCTCAGTTAGCTATTGGCCTTAGTATCCTCTTTGTTATTGGAGGCCTTAGTTGGCTTAATTTAGCGTCAACAACCCTTATTGCATTAACAGTCATGCTCATTATTGCAGTTGGTGTAGCTGATTGTGTTCATGTTATGAGTTCTTATTTGTTTTTCAGACGCGATGGCAAAGAGCATGATGAGGCTTTATCAATGGCCTATGGTAAGACTGGTGTTCCTATTTTATTAACAACAATCACCACGATGGCGGGAATGTCCTCCTTAGCCGTAACTGGGATGCCAATGTTTGTGCAATTTGGCTTTTCTTCTGCTGCTGGCGTCTTTTTTGCTTTCTTATACACAATATATTTACTGCCAGTGTTACTCAATTACTGGCACCCAATGCAAATTAAAAAGACTCAGGCAATAAGTGAAAATAGAAAAACCGGAATAAGGTTATTAGTGTTTTTATTGAAATCAAGAATGTTGAGTTTTTTATGTTTTTTTGCAAACCCAATAGTAAAACTTTCAAAGAGAATGGGTTTGAATTGGCTCTTAGGTGCAGAATGGCTTCAACCTTTATTAAATAGAATTCCAGCTTTTGTAGAGCGTTTCCGATACTCTATAGCTATTATTTTTGTTAGTGTATTTGTAATATGTCTATATGGCGCCACCCAAGTCAAAATTGACTCCAACCTAGTTGAGCTTTATTCTGATGATGTGCCTATTGGGCAGGCCTATGAAATTGTCGATGAGCACATGATGGGCACAGGAAATATGGTGATCGTTGTAGATACGGCAAGTTCAGATGGAATAATGGATCCAGATGTATTAAATTCAATGAATAGGCTTCAAAATACAATTGAGGAAAATTATAGTGAGTTTATTATCCGAACAAATTCTTTAGCAGATCTAGTAATAGACACTCATGCTATTATGCAAGACTCTGAAGATTATCGAAATATTCCTGATAGTCAAATTGCAGTATCTCAATTGCTTTACTTGTTTAACAGTTCAAATCCTGAAGAGCGACGAGCTCTTGTAAGTGATGATTATAGTAAGAGCCACATAAGTGTTCAATTAAAAAATGCAGGCTCTAACGAATACAAGGAATTTTTTAACGATATTCAGCGCGATATAAATAAAGAATTTAATGGGTTAAAAGATCAATATCCTGACATAAAAGTCCAGATTACCGGCTCATTTGCTTTAATGATGAGGCTTGCTGATGATATTAGTAAAAACCAATTTAAGAGTTTGGCGATAGCAGCCGTGGTTATTAGTTTATTATTAATGGTAACGCTAGGTTCTTTTCAGGCAGGCGTTATGTCGATTATCCCTAATTTAATTCCTGCATCATTAGCATTTGGATTAATGGGCCTTCTTGGAGTTCCACTCGATACAGACACTTTAATGATTGCACCTTTAATTATTGGTATTGCAGTTGATGATACGATTCACTTTATTAGTCACTATAGAATGTCACTTGCACAAAATCATAATATGAAGCTTGCACTTGTTGAAACTATAAATGAGGTTGGTCAAGCGGTAACATTTACAACTCTAATACTGGGCTGTGGATTTTTGATGCTTACATTTAGTGACTATTTAGGACTAGCAAAGATTGGAACTTTTGGTTCTTTAGCTATATTTGTTGCGCTGCTGTGCGACTTATTGTTTTTCCCAGCATTGATTATGATTTTTAAACCGAAGTTTGGCCAAAAAGATGTTGAAGATAATTTAAATTTTATAGAGGCTACAAAATGAATAAATTAATACTTACTTACTCAAAATCTACATTACTTACTGTTGTACTTGGCACATTTTTAATTATACAAGCGCCTAATGTATATGCCGAAAACAATTTAAGTGCACGAGAGATTATGGAGAAAGTTGATGTTGAGAGCCGTAAGTCTACAGACTCAGCCTTCACTCGTATGAAGCTTACTACCTGTAAGTATGGTCTTAGCGGCGGCAAGGTAAAGTGCGCTGAAAAAGCACGTGTTAAGCTAATAGAAAATGCACAAATTAATACTGGAGAGGGCAACCAAGACACTAAGAGTATTGCCATAATCCTTGAGCCCTCTAGTGAAAAAGGAATTGGAATGCTCTCATATAGTTATGATGACAGTGACCGAGATAATGAGACCTGGTTATATCTTTCTGCTCTTGGAAAAGTAAAGAGGATTAGCGTAAGAAATAGCGATGATGAAGAGACCGAGTCTGCAAGTATTTTTGGAACTGAGATGACCACTGAAGATCAAGAGACAGGAAAGCTTGATGACTATACATACGAATTACTAGAGTTTGGAACTTTTAGAGGAAGAGAGGTCGCCGTTATTGAGGCGACACCAAAAAAACATCGAATTAGCAAAAGCAGTTATGGGAAAACACAAAATTGGATTGATACTGAAAGACTTATAACTCTTAAGGTGCAAATGTTCGATAAATACAATAATCCTATCAAGAAACTCGAGGTTGGCAAAGTTGAAAAAATTAATGATGTCTGGATGGGAAGAAGTTTGACATTTTTTAATACGGTAAGCAATAGGCTTACAAATATGAAACTTGAGGCGATAAACTTTGATATGGATATAAAAGAAGATTTTTTAACTCAGAGAGCATTGACTGACCAAGCATTTAGAGAGAAATTTCTGAAGGATTTACGTAAACAGGCTAAATAAATTCTGAATATGTTAAATTTTATCTATAAAGGAATTATTGCTTTAATTATTGGCTTTGGAATTAACTCCATTTCTATTGCTGAGGATGAGTTATTATTTGACGATGAATTAGTATTTAACGATCCTGATGAAGAGTTTGGCGAGTGGGATGACGGCAGTGATATCTTTGGTGATAATGACATAAATACAGAAAAATCTTTTTCTTGGCTGGACTTAAGTGTTTCGCAGAAGTATGGCGTTAATCCTGCAAGTAGTTATAGCACCACTATGGAAAGAACTGAGCTGAGGCTTGGAACGAGTGGCTCAGTTTTTGATTCCGGTTATGGTGAAGTAGAAATTAAAGCAATAAAATATTGGCCGAGTGATAGTAACAACGTAATTGAAGCGAGTGATGTTGACGTAGAGAAGGCATTTTTGCAATTTAGTTTTGATGACTGGAGTGCTAAGCTAGGTCGATATACTATTGGCTGGGGTGAGCTCGAGGGTGGTGCACTTGACGTAATTAATCCTTCAGGAGGGCTTACAGACCCATCCATGATTTCCCAGTGGATTTTGAGTTCTACTCGCTATTTTGAAAAGAGTGATTTAAGCTTTTTTTATAATACAAACCCTAGAATTGCAAAAAGCAAATTAACGACGCTTAAAAATGATAGCTACGATGAATTTGGATTGCGCTACGGAGTAAGTGGAGAAGGAAGCGATATGGCTTTCTATGCTGGTCAACTAGTCCCTAATGATGCCATTATCAATCTAACAGATGGGTTGGTTTATGCAACTCCATATCAATTACTAGGCTTTGGAATGAATAAAGCATTTGATGATTATTTGCTAAAATTTGATGTCGCGTATAAGCAGAATTTACAACAAAACCGTACAGGAAAATTTGTAAAAGTAGATAGAGTTGACTGGGATTTGGCCTTTGATATTCAAAAAAATGATAGAACGATTTTGGTTTCAGTCAACTCACAGCATCTCTTGGACTTCTATAATGACTATCTAACGCCAACTTTAACTGGAAGTGTTAGCTCAGAAAAAAATAGCACGACATACATGACAAGAGTAAGTGACAAGTTTGGTGATTCAGATTGGAGCTGGAATGCTTCCCATATAATTTTGTCAAACAATGACCTTTCACTGACTTCAGCTGGACTTGATTGGGACATCAATGATCATTGGAAGGCTTCATTGGGCGCCACATATGCTGATGCTAAGCCAAACCGCGCACTAAGTCTATTTGATCAGTATCAAAGAGTTAATTTGGAAGTTAAGTATCAGTATTAATTTTTTTAGGTGGTTAAGTTGTGCCAACTTAAAGCATCAATCCTTCTTGCAGCATAGGGTATTGTATAATTTAGCTATAATAATTTAGGTTTATATAATGTTAGAAAACAAGCTCTTAAGAGGAAATATTGATTTTGTTGTTGAGCAACTTAAAAGACGTAATTTTACGTTTGATGTCGATAAGTTCAATAAGCTTGAGGATCAAAGAAAAGTGATCCAAGTTCAAACACAAGAGTTGCAAAATTTACGCAACACTAAATCAAAAGCTATAGGCCAGGCGAAAGCTTCTGGAGAGACTATAGAGCCACTTCTAGAAGAGGTTTCAAATCTTGGAAAAAAACTTGATGATGCTAAGACGTCATTAAATAATCTTCAATTAAAGATTGATGAGATTGTTATGGCGATTCCAAATTTACCCCACTCTTCAGTTCCTAAAGGTACTAGTGAAAGTGATAACCTGGAGCTTTTAAAATGGGGGGAGCCAAAAAAGTTTGAATTTGAACCTAAGGACCACGTAGATTTGGGCGAAATGCACGGTGTTGATTTTGCAGCCGCCGCAAAGATTTCGGGTGCGAGGTTTGTTGTGATGACCGGTAAAATTGCAAAACTCCAGAGAGCGCTCACTCAATTTATGCTTGACCATCATACTGAGGTTAATGGCTATACTGAGACGTATGTCCCTTACCTAGTTAATGCAGACTCTCTGACTGGTACTGGTCAATTACCAAAATTTGAAGCCGATTTATTTAAAACACATCTTCACGGTGAAGAGGGAGAAGCAAAGGCGCTGTATCTAATTCCAACGGCCGAAGTTCCAGTAACTAACCTCGTACGCGACTCAATTATAAAAGAGTCTGATTTACCCCTTAAGTTTGTAGCTCACACGCCATGTTTTAGATCTGAGGCTGGATCTTATGGAAGAGACACTAGAGGCTTAATTCGTCAGCATCAGTTTGAAAAAGTTGAATTAGTGCAAATTTCTAAACCTTCTGACTCCTATGATGTTCTTGAGGAGCTTACAGCGCATGCAGAAGGCATACTAAAATTATTAGAATTGCCCTACAGAAAAGTTACATTATGTACTGGTGATTTAGGTTTTTCTTCAGCTAAAACTTATGACTTAGAGGTATGGCTTCCAGGTCAATCTGCATATCGCGAAATTTCATCATGCTCTTGCTTTGAGGGCTTTCAAGCTAGAAGAATGCAGCTTCGTTGGAAAAACTTTGACACGAAAGAGTCCGAGTTTTTACATACATTAAATGGCTCAGGACTTGCAGTCGGAAGAACTTTAGTTGCGGTGATAGAAAACTATCAAAACGCTGATGGCAGTATTACAGTGCCAAAAGTCTTACAGGGTTACATGAGCGGCCTAACTAAGATAAAATAACCCCTTTATTATTTTTGGAGTGAGAAATGAATTTACCACCAGAACTATTTCTGATAGCAATGTTTGTACTGATGTATTTTTTATTAATCAGGCCACAACAAAAAAGAGCTAAAGATCACAAAGGCTTATTAAAGGCTTTAAAAAAAGGCGATGAAGTTGTCACTAATGGCGGCGTCATTGGAAAAATTACTGCAGTAGATGAATCTTTTGCGGAAGTTGAGATTGCTTCAGGGGTTGTTGTTAAATTACAAAAACAGGGTATTAATCAAAAAATGCCAAAGGGAAGCGCAAAGCCTATGACTAAGTCAGGCTCTAAATCTACCCCAAAAGATAATCCAAAAGCTAAAGCCATCACTAAAGCAAAAGCATCAGAGAAAAAAGAGACAAAATAATACATAAAAACTTAATATGAATCATTACGCACCCTGGAAAAATACACTTATTGTATTTTTCTTATTTATTTCAACTCTCTATGCATTGCCAAATCTCTATGGTTCAGATTTGGCAATTCAGATTACAGGTACAGGCGACTATGTTGTAGAAGATGGTGATTTAGAGTCTATAAGCAGTACACTTACAGAAAATAATGTTGACTTTAAATCTATAGGGATTGAAAACAATAATATTTTAATTCGATTTGGAGATTCAAAATCTCAGCTTTCTTCTAAGACCCTTTTAAAGGACTCGCTTAGCAGAAATTATGTGGTTGCACTTAATCTTGCCCCATCAATCCCGCAATGGCTTGGAGGTTTGGGCGGCAAGGCAATGTCTTTAGGGCTCGATCTTAGAGGAGGCGTTCATTTTTTACTTGAAGTAGATATGGAGGCAGTTGTTTCAACTTCTTTAGATCGTTATTATAATGAGCTAAGAACGATATTGCGTAAGGATAAGCTCTATAAAAAAATTCGCAAAGAAGACAATATTTTATTTGTTAGTTTTAAGAGTGAAGAGCTTAAGAATGAGGCAAAAAAAGTCATAAAAAATGATTTACCTGATTTGGTAATTTTGGAAGGTAGTGAGCTGGAACTGGAGTTTGGTCTTGAGGTTTCATCGAATGCTCAAACTGCTGCAAAATCTAGTGCGCTCAAACAAAATATTACTACCCTTCGTAACCGAGTGAATGAGCTAGGAGTTGCTGAGCCGATAATCCAACAACAGGGTACAGAAAGAATTGTTGTGCAACTACCTGGAGTTCAAGACACGGCCAGAGCAAAAGAAATATTAGGCGCTGTTGCCACTGTCGAGTTCAGGCTAGTTGATGAGAAAAATGATGTCCAGACTGCGATACAATCAGGAAAAACCCCATCGGGCTCAAAGCTTTACAAGTTTAAAGATGGAAGGCCTTTGCTGCTTAAAACCACTGTTATAGCAACAGGTGAAAACATAGTAGATGCATCTTCCAGTGTTGACCAAGATAATCAACCACAAGTTAGTATTGTTTTAGATAGTTCTGGTGGAAGAACAATGCTGGAAACTACCAAAGAGTTTATAGGGTATCGAATGGCAGTTGTTTTTATTGAGAATCAAGTTGAAACAATTATTGAGGATGGTGTTGCGGTTAAGAAGCGCAGCAAGACACAAGATATTATTAATGCAGCAACAATCCAAGGGACCTTCTCAAATCGTTTCCAGATAACTGGCATAGATAGTTCTAGAGAGGCAAGAAACCTAGCGTTACTATTAAGAGCAGGCTCACTTTCTGCTCCTGTTGAAATTATTGAAGAGAGAACAATTGGTCCAAGCTTGGGCGCTGATAATATTCAAAAAGGATTTATTTCTGTTTTAGTCGGTTTTGCTTTGGTTCTAGTTTTTATGGCTTGGCGCTATCGAGTATTTGGTTTGGTTGCAAACGTGGCCTTAACGTTAAATTTAATAACTATAATTTCAATATTATCAATGATTCAAGCAACCCTAACGTTGCCAGGAATTGCGGGCATAGTTTTAACAGTGGGTATGGCGGTTGATGCTAATGTATTAATTTTTGAACGCATTAAAGAAGAGATGCGCTCAACTAAGGATATTCAAAAAGCAATTTCTGCAGGCTATGAGAAAGCACTATTGACGATCGCTGATGCAAATATTACAACCCTAATCGCATCCTTGGTACTGTTTAGTTTTGGTACTGGAGCAATTAAAGGTTTTGCTGTTACCCTTTCAATTGGGATTATTACATCAATGTTCACGGCGATTATTGTCTCTAGGGCAATTATAAATCTTATTTATGGCGGCAAGAAGGTAGAGGAGTTAGCAATATGAGCCTTAAATCATTAAATATTCCAGTTATTGACTTTGTAGGTAAGCGAAAATACGCGATGATTTTTTCTGCAATTTTATTGATTGCTTCTATAGCCTCAATAGGGTTTCAAGGTCTCAAATTTGGTATCGACTTCACTGGTGGCACGTTAATCGAATTAGGCTATGAAAAAACAGCTGATCTTGAGGGTATTCGCTCAAAGCTTGCTTCTGCTGATTTTAAAGGCACCAATGTACAATATTTTGGATCAGACACTGAAGTTCTTATTCAGCTCGAGCCGCAAGCCGCCTCAAGCGCACAGATTAGTTCGTCAATTATTAGAATGCTTGGTGAGGGGATAGATGTTCGCCGAGTTGAGTTTGTTGGGCCAAAGGTTGGTGAGGAGCTAACTAACGATGGCGGCCTTGCAATGCTTTATGCCCTTATTGGAATTCTCATTTATGTTGCCTTCAGGTTTGAGTACCGCTTTGCCTTGGGCTCAATTGCAGCCCTTGTTCATGATGTGATTATTGTATTGGGTGTGTTTTCATTACTTCAAATTGAGTTTGATTTAACAGTTTTGGCGGCCATCCTGGCTGTAATTGGCTACTCTCTTAATGATACGATTGTGGTTTTTGATAGGATTCGAGAGAACTTTCTTGCAACGCGTCATGTAGAACCTGAGCCAATTGTTAATGAGGCTCTTAATCAAACCTTGTCACGAACATTGATGACGTCATTGACAACTTTACTTGTTCTTTTTGCTCTATTTTATTTAGGTGGAGAGGTTATTCATAGTTTTGCAGGTGCCCTTCTTATTGGCGTTGTAATTGGTACTTACTCATCAATTTATGTTGCTAGTACAACGATTCTTGCGATGGGAATTTCTAAAGAAGATATGTTGCCTTCAGAAAAAGAGAAAAAAGAGATTGACGCTAGGCCTTAAATTAACTTTATTTGCTAAATCTTTCAAAAACAAGACAAGCATTTGTGCCACCAAAACCAAAACTATTAGAGAGGACACGGTTAAGCTTGACGCTTTTAGTTTCTCTAACAATTGGTAATCCTATTGCCTCGTCATCAAGATTTTCAATATTCACAGACTCGGCAACAAAATCATTTTGAAGCATCAAAAGTGAATAGATAGATTCGTTAACCCCAGCTGCACCAAGCGCATGACCTGAGAGAGATTTAGTTGAGCCAATTAGAGGGGTTGAGGTGTCTCCGAAAACCTTTTTAATTGCTTCAAGCTCCTTTACATCACCCACCGGCGTTGAAGTGCCATGAGCATTAATATAGTCTATAGGACCATTGACAGTGCTTAAAGCAGTCTCCATGCAGCGCTTTGCACCTTCACCTGATGGCGCGACCATGTCATAACCATCAGAGGTTGCTCCATAACCAACTAATTCTGCAATTATAGTTGCGCCTCGAGCCTCAGCATGCTCTAAAGATTCAAGAACAAGGGCACCACCACCACCTGAAATTACAAATCCATCTCGATTGGCATCGAATGCACGAGATGCAAGCTCAGGAGTTTCATTGTATTTTGAAGAGAGTGCTCCCATAGAATCAAATAGCATTGTTGTTGACCAGTCTAATTCCTCGCCACCTCCAGCAAAGACAACATCCTGCTTGCCGAGTTGAATTTGCTCCATAGCATTACCAATGCAGTGAGCACTTGTAGAGCAAGCCGAGCTGATTGAGTAGTTAACACCCTTTATTTTGAATAGAGTAGAGAGACAAGCAGAAGTAGTAGACCCCATAGTTCTTGGAACGCGGTATGGGCCAACTCTTTTGATGCCTTTTTCTCTTAAAATGTCTGCAGCTTCAACAATATTTTGATTTGAAGCTCCGCCAGAACCCATAATTAAGCCAGTTCTTTCGTTCGAAATCATTTCTTCACTTAAACCAGACTCTTTGATTGCCTCATCAAGTGCGATTGCATTAAATATAGCGGCATCGGCCATAAACCGAAGCATCTTACGATCAATAACTTCACTTGTATCGACCTCTGCAATTGACCCATGAACATGAGACCTGAGCCCCATTTCAGCGTATTTTTCACTGAATTCAATTCCAGACTTTGCAGACTTTAAAGAGTCAAGTACTTCTGATTTATTAGTGCCTAAGCTACTAACAATGCCCATCCCAGTTACGACTACTCTATTCATCAGAAGGACGCTGTGTCGGCAAATAAACCAACTTTAAGGTTTGTGGCTTCATAAATAATTTTTCCATCAACCTCCATCGTTGCATCTGCAACACCCATATACAGTTTTCTTGCAATAACTCTAGATAGACTTACATTGTAAGTAACCTTTTTACTTGTAGGTAAGACTTGACCTGTGAACTTAATTTGTCCTGAACCAAGGGCGCGTCCTCTTCCTGGCCCACCAAGCCAGCCTAAGTAGAAGCCAACCAATTGCCACATTGCATCAACACCTAAGCAGCCAGGCATCACTGGATCATCATTAAAGTGACAGTCGAAAAACCATAAATCTGGGTTAATATCGAGCTCTGCAGTCATCCCGCCCTTCCCATAATCGCCACCATTTTCACTAATATTTGTAATGCGATCAAACATCAACATGGGTGGTTGAGGAAGTTGGGCGTTGCCAGGACCAAAAAGTCCACCCTTGCCACAGAGAATTAAGTCTTCATAAGAATAGCTGTTTTGCTTCATAAGGTCCAATAAATCAAGTGCTGGTTGAATTTTATCATAGTTAATTTACTATTGAAATTCAACTTATGGCCTAATGTCAGCGATTATATCGTCTAGATCTTCTAACCCTACCGAGATACGAACAAGGTTTTCAGTAATATGACTTTGTTGCTTCTCCTCATCTGAGAGTCGAACATGAGTTGTAGAAGAGGGATGCGTGATGGTAGTCTTAGTGTCGCCAAGGTTTGCAGTAATCGAAATCATTTTAGTATTATTGATAAGACGAAAAGCCTCCTTTCTCCCCCCATTAACTTCAAATGAAACTATTCCGCCAAAACCAGCTTGCTGTTTTTTTGCAATATTATGATGCGGATGGCTTTCAAGCCCAATGTAGTGAACTTTTTTTATAAATGTTTGATCACTAAGCCAAATTGCCAATTTTTTAGCGCTCTTACAGTGCGCCTCCATTCTTATCTTGAGTGTTTCCAGCCCTTTGAGTACTACCCAAGCATTAAATGCACTTAAAGTTGGGCCTGTGCTTCGAGTAAACGAGCTTATCTCATCAATTAGTGAGCTATTTCCAGCTACAGCTCCCGCAAGACACCTACCCTGACCATCTATATATTTAGTGGCAGAGTGGATCACTAGATCAGCACCTAAAATAAGTGGTTTTTGAAGTGCGGGAGTCATGACGCAGTTATCAACTGCCAATACTATATTATTTTTCTTTGATATAGCTGCAAGCTTTTCTATGTCAACCACTTCACCAAGAGGGTTTGATGGTGTCTCTAATAAAAATAATTTGGTGTTTTTTTGAACACTTTTCTCCCATGCACTTAAATCAGCTAAATCAACAAATGTAATTTGGATTTCAAACTTTTCAATAATACTATTTAAAAGCACTATCGTTGTTCCAAACATGCATCTAGATGCCACCATGTGCTCGCCTGGTTTGAGCAGAGTCATTATCGTTGCAAAGATAGCAGACATTCCACTTGCAGTAGCCTGGCACTTTTCTGCGCCCTCTAAAGCAGCTAGTTTGTCTTGAAAAGAGTCAACCGTTGGATTAGTAAATCTTGAATAAACGTTACCTTTTTCTTTATTATCAAAACGATCAGCAGCTTGCTCAGCACTCTTAAACCTATAACTTGAGGTTAGAAAGATAGCCTCAGAATGCTCTTGCTCCTCTGTTGCATCATGCCCTTCGCGAACTGCTTTTGTTTGAAAATTAAAGTCTTTCATAATTTATGCTCAATTAGTCAGCATCATTGTAGATTAATTCTGAGCTTTCATTGGAAATATTACCCTGTTTGGCGTTGTCCGATCTTTGAGCTTCAAGGTTATCAAGATAAGGCTCATCTATGTCTTTGGTGAGGTAGTTGCCATCAAAACATGAGCAATCAAAACTTTTAATATTAGGATTTCCCTGTTGAACTGACCAAATTAAGTCATCAAGATTTTGATAAATTAATTTGTCAGCGCCAATAGTTTGACATACTTCTTCTGTTGTTTTGTTGTGGGCGACAAACTCATTTTTACTGGCCATATCAATTCCGTAAACATTTGGATATCTAACTGGAGGCGCTGCAGATGCAAAGAAAACTTTTTTCGCGCCAGCAGCTCTTGCCATTTGAACGATCTCCTGACTTGTTGTTCCGCGAACAATAGAGTCGTCAACTAAAAGTACATTCTTGTCTTTAAATTCGAGTTCAATCGCACTTAGTTTTTGACGAACAGATTTTTTTCTTTGTTTTTGCCCAGGCATAATAAAGGTTCTAGCAATATAACGGTTTCTTATAAAGCCTTCTCGGTATTTTAAATTTAACTCATTAGCAACTTGAAGGGCGGATGTTCTTGAGGTATCAGGAATAGGCATTACAACATCAATTTCCTCATATTGCCACTCAGACTTAATTTTAATTGCAAGTCTTTCACCCATCCTGAGGCGTGATTTATAGACTGAAATTTTGTCAATAATTGAATCTGGCCTTGCAAAATAAACAAATTCAAATATGCAAGGTGATAATACTGAATTGTCTGAGCACTGCTGAGAATGAACATTACCTTTACGGTCGATCACAATTGCCTCGCCAGGCTCTACATCTCGGGTAATTTTGAAGCCAAGCGCTGTAAGACCGACACTTTCTGAGGCCAACATATACTTAGTGCCATTTTTTGTAGTTCTTTCTCCAAGGATTAAAGGCCTTATTCCATGGGGATCTCTAAATCCAAAGATGCCATAGCCTGGAATCATTCCAATAGCCGCATAAGCTCCCTTTACTCTTTTATGAAGTTTTGTTACTGCATTAAAAATATCATTTTCATTAATTCGATGTTTTTGCTCTTCAGCTATTTCGCTCGCGAGTATGTTGAGTAATATTTCTGAGTCTGAATTTGTATTAATATGACGAAGATCTTGCTCAAAGAGTTCATTTGCTAATGACTCTGCATTGGTCAGATTTCCATTATGCGCAAACGCTATTCCATAAGGTGAGTTTACATAAAAAGGCTGCGCCTCTGCTTCAGAAGAGCTCCCGGCTGTAGGATAACGGACATGACCAATCCCCATATCACCAATTAATTTTTCCATATGTTTTGTTCTAAAAACATTACGAACAAGGCCATTACCTTTGCGCATATAAAAACGACCCTTGTTGGCAGTTGTTATTCCAGCTGCATCTTGACCGCGGTGCTGAATAATTGTAAGAGCATCATAAATATAAAGACTCACATCTTTTTTTGTAGTTGATAGTATTCCAACAATGCCACACATAAGTTAATCCCCTGTAATCTCACTTTCTATGAACTCGACAATTGCATCGCCGGGCTCAAGTTCAATAAATAATAAGTGCTTAGACAAAACAGGCTTTACGTCGACCGACCAATCTTGAAATGTTCTTAGAGCGCCACTAGTTTCAACCCATGCATGGTTTTGAGTAACCCAAGTCATGCTTTGAAGGATTAATACAATGATTAGAACAAAAATGCCACCTTTAAATAACCCTAATAATGCACCAAGGAAATTATTAGTTATTCCGCCAACATTTCTAGCGTTGATGAGAGTATCAATTGAGCTAAAAACTCTTAAAATTCCCTCATAAACCGGCGCCATAAGAGAGGGGTTATCTGAGTCAATTTTAATGTTAAGGAGTTTTGATAAGGCAATTAGCGCAACTACTAAAATTGCAAAAACTATAGCAAATGTAATAAAATTTCGTAATGACTCGTTCGCTATTAGTGATTCAATTGTTTGAAGTTCAGCTACAGCCCCTCGATAGTTAAAGCTTATTACTGCAGTAATTGCTAATATTGTTGTAACTGCAAAAGGCCGATTTAGAGCGTTTGGATTATCATTATTCGAAGAGGCTTCAGTAAGCCTATAAAAGCCTTTTTTGATAAGCCAAATACTAATAAATATACCACCAAAAGATAACGCAAAAATAGATTGGTTGTCTGGGCTAATCCAGCTACTTAGGAAAGTCTTTGCAAACGAGTCGTAATACAACCAAGCTAAGATAATTGCAAATATAACAAAAATAAAGCTAATGATTTCCCTAGCAAGGCCTTGAATAAAGCCCCTAACTACAAAAATAATTAGAATAATCAAGGTAAGCCAGTCTGACCAAGCCAGTAAACTTATAGCACTCCAAACGTTGTCAAAAAAATTGCCCATGAGCTCCCTGATAGATAGGTGTAATTTTACAACAGTTTCTTATGGTTTGTCGTTAACTCCAGTAACTATTAACGTTCAAACTTTTTTATGATTTTGAATGCATCAGTAATTGTATAAAAAGAGCCAAAAATAACAATTCGTTTAATTTCATTAAGTTCAAGCGATTGGCTAATCGCACTCTTCATATTAAGGCAGACTGTGGTCGATTCAGGCTCATCAAACTTATTTTTTAGAGACTCTAAATCGATTGAGCGCTCGGCTGAAATTGGAACTAAAAACCAATGTTTAATAGTTCCAGAGGCGAGTTCAATCATATCAACAATGTTTTTATCAACAAGTGCTGAAAAAATGGCGACGGTTTCCATCGGGTTTTCTGACAATGTATTTATAAGTGCCTCTACTGCGGCTGGATTGTGCGCAACGTCAAGAACTACTGTTTTATCGCCTATAGTTATTTTTTCAAATCGCGCTGCTACTCTAGCCTTTTTAACCCCTTCAGTAATCATAGTAATGGATACTGGAAACCGATCTGCAAGACTTTCAATAGCCTTAACTGCGACTGCAGCATTCAGCTTTTGGTGGGCTCCTTCTAGGCCTATCTCATTTTTGTAGAGTTCTGATACAAAAGTAAGAGGTGTGTTGATTTTTTTTGCGTAGGACAATAAACTTTGTGGCGGATTTTGATCACCGCAAATACACGGCCTTGAGGTTCTCATAATGCCTGCTTTTTCTCTGCCTATGGCTTCTCTCGTATCTCCAAGATAGTCTGTGTGGTCGATTGCAATATTGGTAATAACGCTTACATCACTATCAACTATATTGACAGAATCAAGCCTTCCACCAAGGCCTACCTCAAGAATGGCAAGATCTATATTTGCTTCTGCAAAGATAATTAAAGCTGCGAGCGTTGAAAATTCAAAATAAGTTAGCGTTACGTTTTCTCTTTTGGTCTCAATCAGCTCAAACGCTTTTATAATCAATTCGTCTGAAACATCCTGGCCATCAATTGCAAAGCGCTCGTTATATTTCAATAAGTGAGGAGAGGTGGAGCGGCCAACCTTATATTTCGACTCACGATAAATACTATCAATAAAAGAAACAGTAGAGCCCTTGCCGTTTGTTCCTGCAACGGTAATGACTGCATAAGGAACTCCATTTGGAAATAACCTGTCATAGACAATCCCAACTCTATCGAGCCCCATAACGATGGTGTCTTCCATTAACGTTTCTTGCCAATTTAGCCAATCATCGAGAGTCCATTTATTTTTCATATTGAAGAGTAGTTTTACTAAATCAAAAAAAGTTTAAATTACTTGTCTTCCCAAAACTCACCTTCAATGGCATCATCTTTATTAGTTTTTTTTGTTTCACTGCTTCCGGCTCTATTAATAAAGACCGAATTTTTATTACTAAAGACACGCTCGGCATTTTTTTCTAAGAAGTGATTAATAAAATAACTTCGACTCCAAGGCATTAAACCTAGTAATCCAAGGCCATCCGTTATAAAGCCAGGGGTCAGTAGGAGAACTCCTGAAACTAGAATAACAACCCCCTCAAGCATTTCTAGTGCAGGCGTTTTACCTTCAGCGATATTTTGTTGTGCTTTTGCCATTATTGACCAGCCCTGTTGTTTGAGAAGGGTTGATCCTATCAAGGCAGTAATAACAACTAATAGTATGGTTGACCATGCACCAATAGCATCTCCTACAGAAACCAATACATAGATTTCAGCAAGGGTAACAACTACAAATATAGGAAATATCATTTAACCTCCTTTTATGTTTTTAAAAATTATATCCCAAACACCATGGCCTAATTTCTGACCTCGATTCTCAAATTTAGTCAGAGGCCTGTTTTTGGGTCTTTCAGAATATATATGGTCACCAGCGCAATTTTTAAAGTGTGGGTGCGATTCTAGAGTGTCCATGATATGTTCGGCATAGTTCTCCCAGTCAGTGGCGATATGAGCGATTCCATTGTTTTTAAGTTTTTTGGATAGAAGGTCCAGAAAGCTTGCTTGAACAATTCTACGCTTATGATGTTTCTTTTTGTGCCAAGGATCAGGAAAGAAGAGCTGGAAACATGAAAGGCTATTGTCAGAAATATTATTGGTTAGAATTTCCACAGCATCTTCTTTGATAATTTTAAGGTTGCTGAGATTGTTCTTGCTTGCCTCATTAATAAGCCTTCCAACTCCGGCTTCATAGACCTCAATACCCAAGAAGTTTTGATTTGGCTGTTGAATTGCCATCTCCAATAAGCTGTCTCCGTTTCCAAAGCCAACCTCAAGCGTAATGTCATTCTTGGTTAAAAATAGCTCATCAAAATTAAGGGTCTTTTCATTAATATTGACTCCATAATCACCCCAAAGCTCATTCAAACCTATTGACTGTGCCTTAGAAAGCCTCCCTGAGCGCTTAACAAAGCTTTGTATTTTTCGCAAGTATTTTACTTCCGTCATAGCTGGTAATCCATTATTAGTGGCGCATGATCAGAAAATCGCTCTTCTTTGTATATTTCACATGATCTAGCAAGCCCAGCCAAATTACTACTAACCACCTGGTAATCAAGTCTCCAGCCTGTGTTATTAGCCCACGCCTGGCCTCTATTTGACCACCAGGTGTATTGAAATTCTTCTTGGTTGATTTCTCGAAAAGAGTCTATAAAACCAACATCATCATAAAGTGTATCAAGCCATTCTCTCTCTTCTGGGAGAAAGCCAGAATTTTTTTGGTTAGGTCGCCAGTTTTTTAGGTCAATTTTTTTATGCGCGATATTCCAATCACCACAGATAATGTATTTTCTGCCATCTTTTTGAAGTTTTTTTAAATGAGGCATAAAGCGTTTGGTAATAAATTCCATTTTGAATGCTTGCCTCTCTTCTTTTGACGACCCTGATGGAAGATAAATTGAGAGTACACTTAAATCTCCAAAATCAGCTTGAATAATCCTTCCTTCTGAATTCATATCTTCCCAGGGGCTATAAGAGATCTTATCGGGCTTAGTTTTGCAGTATAGCCCCGTTCCACTATAACCCTTGCGCTCTGCACTATGGTAATAGGTATTCATTCCTTCTGGGTAGAACTTTTCATCTAGCTGATCCTCTTGCGCTTTAATTTCTTGAAGACAAACGACATCAGCATCTTTTGTCTTGAGCCAGCTAAACAGACCTTTTCGCTCAGCAGCTCTAATACCGTTAACATTAATTGTTATAATTCTCATTGCACTTATTTTAATAGTTTAGGAATAACCAATGGAACAGTATCAAAAGGATTTTGTAGATTTTACGTTAGAGACTGGCGTTCTTAAGTTTGGTGAATTCATCCTTAAATCTGGGCGAATTAGTCCATATTTTTTTAATGCAGGGCTTTTTAATAAAGGCAGTCACTTATCTCAGTTAGGAAAGTTTTATGCTCAGGCTATTGAAGCAAGTGGCCTGGAGTTTGATGTTATCTTTGGACCTGCTTATAAAGGAATTCCATTGGCAACTGCAACAGCAATTGCCCTTAATGATAGCCTTGGAAAGAATATTCCTTATTGTTTTAATCGCAAAGAAGCGAAAGATCATGGTGAGGGCGGAAGCATCGTTGGCCATCCTCTAGAGGGCGACATTCTGATTATTGATGATGTTATCACTGCAGGAACTGCAATACGAGAAGCGCAAGATATTATCACCGCCAATGGAGCTAAAACAAAAGGAGTAATAGTTGCATTAGATCGTCAAGAAAAGGGCAATGGTGAGCTATCAGCAATTCAAGAGGTTGAAGAAATTTTTGGAATTACGGTTCTAAGTATTATTAACTTGTCTCACATTGTTGACTATTTAAAGGATTCAAAAGATGAAGACACTGTTCTAAGAATTGAGCACTATAGATCTCAATATGGCATCAACTAATCAAGTTATTAGGTAAAAAATACTTCAATACTAATTTAAGTCGTTATTTTGAGGGTTCAACAATAAATGTTGAAGATTCTACATCGACAATTCGAACTGTTTGACCAACGCTAAGGTCTAGGCCTTTAGCAAACCAAAGAGACGAGCCTATTTGAACTTTTGCAATACCATCGCTAATAGATTCTACCTTGCAGTCTGTGCCAATATATTTTTTAGCTTTGTCATGTAGTTGGTCATCAACTGTTTTAACTGGAAAGTATTTCTTAGCAAAAAAAATAGTCGATATTGAGATTAAAACAAAAGTTAGTATTTGTAATGTAATAGAGATTTCAGGAAAAAGGTAATAAATCACACTTACTGTGATCGCAGACGCCCCAATCCAGAGCAAAAACACAGACCACACAAAGAGTTCAGTTATCACAAGTGCGAGACCAAGAACTAGCCAATGCATGTAGTTTAAATTCTCAAATAACAATTCCATGGCGGTAATTTTATATTCTTTCTAATGATGTAATAATTTTTTCTTTATTTTTTTGAAACTTTAGTTCATAATTGACTCTGAAATTGAGGAGTATATTTATGCAAGAAAATATTTCAAATATAAGCCAGGAGTTGGTCGATCAATTTCATCGTGATGGTTATATTTTTCTTGAAGAGGCTCTCACAGAGTCTCAATTATTAGCAATTAATAATCAATTATTATCTTGGGTTGAAGACAGTAAACTTCATTCAGAGTCTTTTGGTAAGATTAAGGATGGCAGGCCTCGCTTTGATGTTGACTTAAAAAGCCATAGCGAAAATAAGCCAGCCTTAAGGAGAATTACTTCACCGGCAGAAATATCAGATGCTTGCCTTGATGTTGTTAAAGATAATAGGGCGTTAGACCTTGTTTCTGAAATTTTTGGTCCTAATATTAAGCACTGGACAAATAAACTGAACCTTAAGCTACCTAGCTCAGGCACTGAAGTTAAATTTCATCAAGATTTTCCATTTGAGCCCCACTCAAATGAAGACATTATGACGGTTCTTTTTTTTCTGGATGACGTAACGCTTGAAAATGGACCCCTCCAAGTTGTTCCAGGAACCCACAATGGGCCACTCCATTCTTTATGGCATGATGGCGTCTTTACAGGCGCAGTTAGCCCTGAAGTTGAGCTGGAAAAAAAACAGGAAGCCATATGTTGTATAGGAAAAGCTGGCTCTGCGTGCTTGATGCACTCTAAGCTATTGCATGGTTCAAGCTCAAACCGCACCAAACTACCTCGATCTTTATACATTGTCAGTTATACAGCTGAAGATGCAATCCCTCTAACAGAAAACCCACTTCCTAGCGACTTAGATGGGCTGATAGTTAGAGGAAAGAGTACTGGTACTGTAAGGTGCTCAAACTATAGTGTTGAGCTGCCTGAGTATCCCAAAGAGGTGTCATTCTTTGGTCAACAGTCAAAGGCAAAAAAAATCTTGATTTAAATTATTATTTAAGTAGACATTAAAATGAAAAAAACCATTAAGTTATTTATAAATACTTTTTTAATTTTGTTTATTTTATCTCCATTGGCTATTGCAACAAGCACTAACCCTAGTGTAGAGATTATTAATTACAGCAAAATTCCAACAGCCACTCTTATGAAGTGGACTGAATTTGGGGGGTCGAAGTTTTCTGACTGGCAGGCTGAAACTTTGGGCGTAATCTGGGAGTTGGGAGAGCTGAAAAGTGATGGCAAGACCGATGTTTTTCCATTTAATAAACATCACCTAACTCTTTCTTCAGAACAAATGAAAGAGTTAACAAGTGGTATTAAGGAATGGATTATGACGAGTGAGTGTAACGCAGATTCATATCGAGCCGAAGAAAATAAGTGGGGATATAAAGACATTGAGCACTGGATAAAAGGTGGGGCTGATGTTGCAACTGCACCAGACCCTTGTTACGATAGACGCATGGTGTTAATGGGAAGAACTCCCCAGCAGGATGAAAAAACTGTCCAACAAATCTGGCTTCATGAACTTTATCATGCGCACTCAAACTATCTAACAAACTACTGTGTTAATCCTAATGATTCACAGAGAGATCGAGATGAAATATTTGACAAGCACGACTCTCAAAGGTGGTTTGGTGAGGGAACAGCCGAGTATTTTGCGTTTATGGCTAAAGCTGAAATGAACGGAGTTTCAGATCCAGTTAATGCAATGCTAAAAGATGCGCACTCAAAAATTCAAAGAGAAGGTAAAGATCTTTTCTCAAATATGGCTGGCAATTCTGCTGTTGCACTTAGATTATTAATGGAGCGCGGTAAGATTCCTAACCTAGAAAAAGATGTCCTCTCTGCAGCTGTTTTTCATAATTGTGATTGGCCAGATAGGTGGAATAGAGAGGAAAGCAATGAGGTAGATTTTGCTTTGAAAAACTGGTTTCGAATTGAAAATAAAAATGGTACCTGGGGGTTTTCTGATGCCGCGCTAAGGTAGTTATATTTTTGTCAGGACTAAATGTTAGATAAAAAAAACTTAATTGACAAGCTTTCAGTAATCAGTGACAACTTAATCATTGACTGGAAAGATGGCAATCAAAGCCGTCTTTATAGTCACTGGCTTCGAGACCACTGTCAAATGTCAACATCTCGCAACACGAATAATGGCCAGCGATTATTTAGTATTAGTAACGTACTTAAAAATACCTACATAGAGAAAGCAAATATAGATGAAAAGGGTGATGTCTGTGTGCGATTTCAGCCCGAAGATTATGTATCTATTTTTTCACAGGACTGGCTAAGAAAAAACTGTTACAACCTTAATAATCCTTTCGATGACAGGAGTGAAAAAAATAAAAAATTGTGGAAAAAGAGTAGCTTTAATAATAACTTACCCAGAGTCAAGTATAAAAATTTCCAGCAAAATGACGCTGGCAAGTTAGATGCTTTACGTTTCGTTAGAGACTTGGGTTTTTGTATTATTGAGGGTGCTCCAATCAAAGAAGGACAGGTGTTATCTGTAATTGCTGAGCTAGGGTTTACTAGAGAGACGAATTATGGCCAATTATTTGAGGTCCGCACTGAAGTAAATCCAAATAATCTCGCCTTTACAAATATGGGGCTTGGCTCTCATACTGATAATCCATATCGTGACCCTGTTCCAACAGTACAACTCCTGCATTGCCTGGAGAGCTCAACCGAGGGCGGTGATTCGATTTTAGTGGATGGTTTTAATGCTGCAAAAATACTAAAAGAAGAGAGCAGTGAAAATTTTGAAGTATTAACAAATAGCTGGATTAATTTTCGATTTTCTGATGAGAAAACTGATCTTAGGTCAAGAGTTCCGATGATTGAAATTAATGATAATGATGAAATTATTAAGGTGAGATATAACAACCGATCAATTGACACAATTAAACTTCCTCCAGAAAAAATTCGACCCTTTTATTTGGCTTATCGGTACTGGAGTGAGCTAATTGAGCGCGATGAGTTGAAGATTGAATTTCAGCTTTTGCCTGGTGAAATATTAATGTTTGATAACACTAGAGTAATGCATGCGAGGACTGCTTTTTCTAAAAATGGTAAGCGCCACTTGCAGGGCGCTTATACCGATCTTGATGGCCTTTATAGTTTACTAAACATCTTAGAAAACCAAGAAAATGATCAAGATTAATCATCTTAATATTGTAAATCATATTGAGGATATCTTTAATAGGCGCGGCGCTGAATCCTATTTGGGTGAAGACGTCACAATGGCTCAACACATGCTCCAAGCTGCCCAATGTGCAGAAGAATCTGGCGCGGATGAAAGTCTAATTGTCGCCGCATTGCTTCATGACATTGGCCACTATAAGAACGAAATTCCTGAAACGGCATTAGCAAAAGGGATAAATAATTATCATGAGGAGGCGGGTGCTAATTTTTTAGAAGATTACTTTCCAGCATCTGTTATTGAGCCTATAAGGCAACATGTCTCTGCAAAGCGTTATCTATGTGCAGTCAAGTTGGATTATTTTGAGCGCCTTTCACCAGCCTCAGTGCACACTCTTAATTTGCAAGGTGGTCCAATGAATGAAAATGAGGTTAAAGAGTTTGAGAAAAATGCTTATTTAGATGATTGCGTAAAGCTGCGATACTGCGATGAGGGCGCTAAAGATCCAGAAAGAATTCATCCTCAATTTTCTTACTTTAGAGCTTTGGTTGAGTCACTAGTCAAATAATAATATTAATTGAAGAAATATCACTTATTTTTAATCGTGTTACATACCCTCATTGGGAAAGTATAATATTATTCTAATAAATGGAATTTAACCAGTTAATGAATAACAATAAATTACTAATAATCAATGGCCCTGGGCTTTCAGATTTAAGTAACTTTAATGATTATGGTTATGAAGATCTAACCTTGAAAAAGTTGCAAAAAAAATGTTTAGAGACGTGCAAATCGCTAGGTATTGACTTAGATTTTTTTCAAACTGATGATCAGTCTGAATTGTATGAAAAGCTATCTGATGGGCTTGAGGGGTTCGATGCTTTAATTATTAACCCTGTTGGATACTCTCATGCATCTAAATTAGATTTAGACGTCTATAATTCGAATATAAAGACAAGTGCTATTAAAAATAAACCAGTGATTGAAGTACATATTGCAAACATTTTTCAAGATGGCGAAAGCGTTTCTGAGCCTGTAATAGTTGCAAAGAGTGATGTTGGCTTTATATGTGGCCTAGGGGTGAATAGCTACGAATTAGCTATTAGATCAATCCATGAAAAACTAAACCAAAATTAGATGAATATTTACGTTATAAATGGGCCTAATATAAACCTTCTTGGAACGCGAGAACCAGAAATTTATGGCAGTGAAACATTAGAAGATATTGAAAAAAAATGTTTAGAGCAAGGTGTAAAAGATGGCCATATTATTAAATTTATGCAGTCAAATTATGAAGGTGAAATAGTTGAGTGGATTCAGAATGCAATCAAAGAAAAAGTAGATGCTATTGTTATTAATGCTGCTGCCTACACACATACATCAATCGCAATTCATGATGCATTAAAATCTTTTTCTGGTTTCAAAATAGAGCTGCATATTTCTAATCCACATTTACGGGAAACATTCCGTCATGTTTCTTATATCTCTCCCGCAGTAGATGCTGTTATTGCAGGGCTTGGGCCAAATGGATATAGCCATGTTATTGAGCTGTTAAATAATTTGAATTCTCAGAGAATTGGGAAACTAGCCTAATAGTAAAATTCTATTGTTGAGACTGAAATGTCAGCAACATACTCTCGACCATAAGCAACAATTCCAAGCCTTGTTATATTTTGAGCATCTAATTTTGTATTATTTGAACGCTTACGTTTAAATTTATTAAAAGGCAGGTCTATCATTTTCCAATCAAAATCTGCTTTGAAGGTTGCTGAATAATAGTCTCCACGATAAGTTCTATCATTAGTTGTAATATGAATTTCATAAGTTTCACCATTGCCTCGTACGTTAAGGCGAACACCCTGAAGGTTTTTGCCATCTTTTTCAGAATTTGCAAATGAAATTCCTGAGCGCAATTGAATAAAGCCGCCATTATTCCTTGTACTTACATTGCCAGTGAGTCTTGCGTAATACATTTCTCCATCTTGCTCAAGATTAACTTGACCATCAGATACCCCACCCATTACTCGATCACTAACGTACTGCCAGTATTTGCCACTATCAGAGTTAAATGGGAATGAGAGGTCACCCTCAGAGGCAATTGATCTTGTATTTATTCCAAGAGTAAGCATAAAAGTAATTAGTAAGAAACAAAAGGTGCCTACTTTTGAAAGTATTAATGGCTTCATAAGTATTAAAGTGCGTCGTGGTTCGTTTCACCTGTGCGAATACGAACTACTTTTTCGATATTGGTGACAAAAATTTTGCCATCACCCTTTTTGCCGGTACGTGCGATATCGCTAATTGTGTTAATTAGCAAGTCTAAATTTTTATTAGAAATAGCAATTTCAAGTTTAACTTTACGAATAAATTCAACAGTAAATTCTGTGCCACGATAAAGCTCCGTGTGACCTTTTTGCTTACCAAAACCTTTAACTTCAGTTACAGTCATCCCTGGAATATCTATGTCACAAAGCGCCTCTCTAACTTTATCAAAAGTCTCAGGTCTTAATACTGCAGTAACTAATTTCATTAACTTTTCCTTAAAACTTTAAAAATATCTCCTTAAGACATCTCGGAAATAAATACCCGAGATTGGAGTGAGCTACTCTTGCTTCATTAATTAAAAGTATATCACAAAATTATTTTGCAATATTAATATGAGAAATGTTGCCCTAATTAGACAAAAGTAACCCTATTAAGACATACTTTAAGGTAGTAATTATTTTGGGTTCTTTAGTAGAGGGAATGCATGGTGGAGGGACAGGGATTCGAACCCTGGAAGGGGATTAACCCTTGCTGGTTTTCAAGACCAGTGCATTCGACCACTCTGCCATCCCTCCAGAAGATTGGTATGATACAGTTTTTATCAATAAAGTAAATCAAATTTATATAAAAAAACTGCAAATTTTTGCGTATAATTTCCCCTTTTTAGAATTTTGTAAAGGTAGTCGTTATGGCAAAAGTATGTCAAGTAACTGGTAAGCGACCTATGAGCGGTAATAACGTTTCGCATGCTAACAATAGAACGCGTCGTCGTTTTTATCCAAATCTTCATACTCACCGTTTTTGGGTTGAAGCTGAAAATCGTTTTGTTAAATTAAAGCTATGTGCTAGAGCTCTTCGAATTATTGATAAGAAGGGTATTGATGAAGTATTGGCAGAAATCCGTAGTCGCGGCGAAAAGGTATAAGGAGTTAACTTATGAGAGAAAAAATTAAATTAGTATCGTCAGCAGAAACAGGTCATTTTTATACGACTACTAAGAATAAGCGTATTCATCCTGAAAAAGTTGAAGTTAAAAAGTTTGATCCCGTGGTTAGAAAGCACGTGATGTATAAGGAAGCTAAGATTAAGTAATTCTTTAAAATAATTAAAAAAAGCCGCTTTAGAGCGGCTTTTTTAATGTCCAAACTATTTAGCTTTGGAGGATGGTTTCAAGTGGAACACTTGCAGCCGATTTTTGGTAGTCAGCAATCTGATCAAAGTTTAGATATTGATAAATTTCACCAGACATAGGCTCTATATCCTTCATCAGAGATAAGTACTCTTCAGGCGAAGGAATGTAGCCTAATTTTGCAGATATTGCAGCTACTTCGGCAGAGGCCAAGAAGACATTACTATTATCACCAAGACGATTTGGAAAGTTTCTAGTTGACGTTGACACGACAGATGCACCTTCCTCGACCCTTGCTTGATTGCCCATACAAAGTGAACAGCCAGGCACTTCAGTTCGATCCGTCAGTCTTTCAAATGTTTCATAAATGCCCTCAGCCCGTAATTGCTTTTCGTCCATTCGTGTTGGCGGTACAACCCATAAAACAGTGCTTAACTCAGTCTTATCTTTTAAAAGCTGAGCTGCTGCTCTAAAGTGTCCAATATTTGTCATGCAAGAACCAATAAAGACTTCATCAATAGGAGTTTTGGCAACTGATGAAAGAAGCCTAACATCATCTGGGTCATTTGGACATGCAACTATTGGCTCTTTAATTTCATCTAGATTTATTTCAATTACTTCAGCGTATTCACAATCTTTATCAGCCTTAAGAAGCTCTGGGCTATCAAGCCACTTTTTCATATCTTGGATTCTTTTTGCAATAGTTTTTTTATCGTCATAACCTGCATCAATCATTGAGCCCAAAAGGGTAATATTTGAACTTAGATATTCTGCGATTGGCTCTTTGTTAAGCTGAACAGTACAGCCATTTGCAGATCTTTCAGCTGTGGCATCAGCGAGTTCAAATGCTTGCTCAACTTTAAGATCTCCCAAGCCCTCAATCTCTAAGACACGCCCAGAGAATACATTTTTTTTATTAGATTTATCTACAGTGAGAAGACCTTTTTGAATTGCAACATAAGGTATGGCATTGACAAGATCTCTTAAGGTAATTCCAGGCTGCATATTGCCTTTAAATCGAACTAAAACAGACTCAGGCATATCTAGCGGTAAGACTCCAATAGAAGCACCAAAAGCAACTAAACCTGAGCCTGCAGGAAAACTAATACCTATTGGAAAGCGTGTATGTGAATCTCCGCCTGTTCCTACAGAATCTGGCAAAAGCATGCGGTTAAGCCAAGAATGAATAATACCATCACCAGGTTTTAGTGAAACTCCACCTCGAGAATGCATAAAGTCTGGAAGAGAGTGTTGTAATTCAAGGTCAATAGGTTTTGGGTAGGCTGCTGTATGGCAGAAGCTTTGCATAACGAGGTCTGCAGAAAAGCCTAAGCAAGCTAGCTCTTTTAGTTCATCACGAGTCATAGCTCCTGTAGTATCTTGGGATCCAACTGTGCTCATACGGGGCTCGCAATAAGTTCCTGGCCTAATGCCTTTAACGCCACAAGCCTTACCAACAATTTTTTGAGCTAGAGTAAACCCCGCAGAACTATTTTTTGGATCAACTGGACGCAGAAAAACATCACTAACATTTAATCCAAGCTCAGATCTTGTTTTGTCAGTTAGCCCTCTACCAATAATTAGAGGTATTCTTCCTCCTGCACGTACTTCATCTGGCATTGTGCTCGGCGCCAGATTAAAAGTTGAAACTGTATTGCCTGAAGTGTCTTTAATAATGCCTTCATAAGGATAAATTGTAATTTCATCACCCATTTTAAGTTTTGAGACGTCACACTCTATAGGAAGCGCTCCAGAGTCTTCCGCTGTGTTGAAAAATATTGGAGCAATTTTTCCGCCAAGCACTATACCGCCACTATTTTTGTTAGGGATGTAGTTTATTGATCTACCCATATGCCATAAAACTGAGTTAATTGCAGATTTGCGAGAGGAGCCCGTTCCAACTACGTCACCGACGTAAGCTAAAGGAAGTCCTTTTTCTTTAAGTTGTTCAATTTTCTCAAGTGGCTTATCCATTTTTTTGACAAGCATTGCTTTCGCATGAAGTGGAATATCTGGACGAGACCACGCTTCAGTAGCAGGCGAGAGATCATCGGTATTGGTTTCACCATCTACACGAAAGACTATTGATTTAATGCTTTTAGGGAGAGGATCTTTAGATGTAAACCAATCAGCTGATGCCCAGGAATCAACTATTTTTTTAGCATAAGTGTTTCTAGTCGCTTTTTCAATAATACTCTGGTGCGCCTCATAAATAAGTATGGTGTGAGATAGTGCTTTGCATGCAGCTTCAGCAGTTTCTTCAATATCAAGTAAGTCAATTAACGAGGTAATACTATATCCACCGAGCATCGTTCCCAATAAAAAAGTAGCATGTTTTTGTGAAATAGCCTTGCAAGACTCATCGCCTTTGGCAACACTGGTTAAAAAGCCAGCCTTTACATAAGCTGCCTCATCAACGCCAGGCGGAATTCTATGCGTCAATAGGTCTAAATAAAAATCATCATCTGAGCCTAAAATAAGACCTTCAACTACTGACTTAGTTTGCTTGGCATCAAGAGCCAAAGGGGGAAGATTTTCTGTTTTTCTTTCATCACAATGCTTTAAGTAGGCTTCTTTCATAATAATACTGACTATTGGGTGATTAAATATAAGAGTATAATTTTATCCTTTTTAATATGAAGGCTTAGATTTTTTAAAGCATTAGTTTGTATTATGACATTTGATAACCTTACCTCTATTTCTCCAATTGATGGTCGTTACAGCGATAAGACAAGCCCACTTAAAGCAATTTTTAGTGAGTTTGGATTAATCAAGTACAGACTTCTTGTTGAGGTGCGTTGGCTAGAAGCAATGTCAAACAACCCACATATTCCTGAAGTTCCCACATTTAGTTCTCAATCCAATGCCGCTCTATTAGCTATTGCTGAAAACTTTTCTTTGGATGATGCTAAGGCAATAAAAAAAATTGAAAGAACAACTAATCATGATGTTAAGGCTGTTGAATATTTCCTAAAAGAAAAAATTTCTTCAATACCTGAACTTCAAAAAGTAAGTGAATTTATTCATTTTGCTTGTACTTCAGAAGATATCAATAATCTATCCCATGCTCTAATGCTAGAAAATGGAAGACAAGTTCTGATTGAAGATATGAGAAGTACGCTAAGCCTAATTACAGATCTAGCAAAAGATAATGCAGAAGTTGCAATGCTTTCTAGGACTCATGGCCAAACTGCATCACCAACGACTCTTGGAAAAGAGATGGCTAATTTTTCTTACCGACTCAATAGACAAATTAATCAGCTTAAAGATGTGCAGATAATGGGTAAGTTTAATGGTGCAGTTGGAAATTTTAATGCCCACCTGAGCGCATATCCAGAAATTGATTGGCAGAGTGTTTCAAAAGATTTTATTGAGAACCTTGGAATAAATTATGCTCCTTATAGTTCGCAAATAGAGTCACATGACTATATTGCTGAATATTTTCATGTGTTAAATCGCTTCAATACCATCTTAATAGATTTTTGTCGTGATATCTGGGGCTACATTTCATTAGGTTATTTCACCCAAAAAACAATTGAAGGCGAAATTGGCTCATCAACTATGCCACATAAAGTTAATCCAATTGATTTTGAAAATGCAGAGGGAAATCTAGGTTTAGCAATTGCCATCGGCGAGCATTTCGCAACAAAGCTCCCAATCTCAAGGTGGCAGAGAGATCTGACTGATTCAACAGTTTTAAGAAATTTAGGTGTTAGCTGTGCTCACTCTTTAATCTCATATGCATCAATTTGTAAGGGCATTAAAAAGTTAGAAATAAATGAAAGTAAACTAACTGAGGATTTGAATAAAGCATGGGAAGTCTTAGCAGAGCCAATTCAAACTGTTATGCGTCGATATGGAGTTGAAAATCCTTATGAAAAACTTAAAGCTTTAACCCGTGGTAAGAAAATTGACGCCAAAATAATTAATGATTTTATCAGTACATTAGAAATTCCTGCAGAAGCTAAAGAAGAGCTTCATAAATTAACGCCAATGAATTATATTGGCGATGCGATTAAATTGGCACGTGACATTTAAAACTGATATAATTTCTCGCCTTAATATTTCAACAATCTAAAAGGAGCAAAAAACCCATGGTTAAGATTAGACTAGCCCGAGGTGGAGCCAAGAAAAACCCTTTTTATTCGATTGTAGCAACTGACTCTAGAAAGAGAAGAGATAGTGGTTACATTGAGCGTATTGGATTCTTTAATCCAGTTGCTCGCGGACAAGAGGTCAGGCTTCAACTAGAAGAAGACAGACTGTCACATTGGATTTCACAAGGCGCACAGATTTCTGATCGTGTAAAACAGCTTGTGAAAGAATATAGAGATCCTTCAATTCGTGAAAAACAATTAGCCAAACATGCAGCTAAAGCAGATGATAAAGCTAAAAAAATTGCAGCTGAAGATAAAGCTAAGGCAGATTTAGAGGCTAAAGAAGCGGCAGAAGTTGCCTCAGCAGCAGCCACCGCAGCAGCAGAAGCCGCAGCAGAAGCTCCAGCAGAAGAAGCCGCAGCAGAAGCTCCAGCAGAAGAAGCCGCAGCAGAAGCTCCAGCAGAAGAAGCCGCAGCAGAAGCTCCAGCAGAAGAAGCCGCAGCAGAAGCTCCAGCAGAAGAAGC
>Ga0302137_1000027_pt1 | contig 47852 bp, 41 predicted proteins | sample CBN3_SCM_MG_FD_203127 | JGI IMG/M metagenome (GOLD analysis project Ga0302137, IMG submission 203127) | Marine microbial communities from Western Arctic Ocean, Canada - CBN3_SCM | ecosystem: Environmental > Aquatic > Marine > Oceanic | place: Canada: Western Arctic Ocean | collected 2017-09-15 | reverse complement strand
TGAACCCCCACGGATTTTTAAAGGCAGCAATGAAGCCCGGTGCAAATCCTATAGCCACCTGGCGTTGGGAGTTGGGGGAAATGGGCAGAGATGGCGCGACTACTACACCAGAAAAAATGACCATCGTTTCAATTACAGTGCTAGATAAATTTCGCGTCGATGCCACCATCAATTCCCAGAATATGCTACAACGGATTCATACCTGGGTACCCGATCCGGTACTAGGAGATACCAATTATGAACACGAATTTACCAACGCTACTTACATAGATATTGGCAATGGCATTCGCTTTCCCACAGTCTGGCATTCTCACGCCGGGTGGGATGATAATTATCAGGCGCAGAGCATCAACGCTGGTCACAACCAGTTTGGTGGCCAACAAGCTAACATTCAGCCTAATGTGTGCCCCAACGTGCCTTCTATGTTCCAATTGATTGACCCAGCAATCACTGCACCTGTGGAAATTCAACAACTGGCAGAAGGTGTTTGGATGTTTGGCGGGGCCTCACATAACAGTGTGGTTGTTGAATTTGCTGAATACATAACCGTAATTGAAGCGCCTCTGGATGAGAGGCGAAACCTTGCGGTTATTGATGAGGTTGTGAAGCTGATTCCTGACAAGCCAATTCGTTTTCTGGTTAACACGCACCAGCATCATGATCATATCGGTGGGTTACGCACCTACATGCACATCGGCGCTACTATCATTACCCATTGGAAAAATTACGACTTCTACACCCGCGATGTACTCAATTACTCTCCAAGAACACTGGACCCGGATATGCTTAGCCTGTGGCCTCCCACCGAACTGGCCGAAGGCTATCAATACGAAACGGTGAGAGAAAATTATGTGCTCACCGATGGTAATAGATCAATGCAAATTTCCTATTTACACCCGAACGCCCATGTTGAAGGCATGCTGGTAGCTTATTTGCCAGATGAAAAATTGATAATAGAAGCCGACATGGTCGACGGCGCAATGGCGGGCGAACCATTTTCTGCTCAGGACACAGCTTCAGCCAGGAATTTTTATAACCATGTGAAAAGACTGAACCTTGAGGTCGAAACTATCGCACCCATTCATGGGCAAGTAATTCCTTGGGATGATTTTTTGGCCAATATAGGGGAAAATTAATTTTTCCTGATTTCGAATTAAATTTACCAACTAAAAGAGAAGCGACAATAAAACAATGTCAGAGACGAACCCTTACCAGGCCGGTAGACATTTTCTGCAAATACCCGGGCCATCAAATGTGCCAGATAGAATACTTCGCGCGATGGCGCAGCCCACTATCGATCACCGAGGCCCGCAGTTTGCCGAGTTAACTTTAGGAATATTGGAAAAACTTTCCCGTGTATTTAACTCCTCCTCTCCAATATTTATATATCCAGCATCGGGAACTGGAGGTTGGGAGTCAGCCTTGTTGAACACGCTTTCGCCTGGAGATAAAGTGCTGGCGTTTGAAACCGGACACTTCGCGACCCTCTGGAAGAACGTAGCAGACAAACTCAAACTAGAAGTAGAGTGGGTAGAAGGAGACTGGCGCAGCGGTATAGATACGGCCGTTGTATCAGAAAGATTATCTGCTGATAAAAAGCACCAGATAAAAGCTGTAATGGCAGTGCACACCGAAACATCCAGCGGAGCTACCACTAATATTGCAGCAATTCGGGCAGCAATCGATGCAACAAATCACCCGGCTTTGTTCATGGTCGATGCGGTTTCATCTCTGGCTTGTTCTGAGTTCCAACATGATGACTGGGGAGTGGATGTAACGATTAGTGCTTCACAAAAGGGTTTAATGTTACCACCGGGTTTATGCTTTAACGCGGTTAGTGCAAAAGCACTTGAGTATGCAAAGACTTCTGAGTTTGGCCACTCCTACTGGAGCTGGACTGCCATGCTGGAACTCAATAAACGCGGTTACTTCCCTTACACGCCAGCCACTAATTTACTCTACGGGCTGGATGAAGCACTAACCATGTTACACAGCGAAGGGATGAACCAGGTTATTAAGCGCCATGCGCGACTGGCCCATGCTACGCGGACGGCGGTCGAAGGCTGGGGACTGGAGAATCTTTGCCTCAATGCAGATGAGTATTCCAACTCCACAACTGCGGTGCTCATGCCAGAGGGACACGATGCTGACAAGCTGCGGAACATTATCCTGGAGCGATTTAATATGTCGTTAGGAATGGGGCTAGGCAAGGTGAAAGGCAAGGTTTTTCGCATCGGCCATATAGGTGACTTTAACGATCTAATGATGGCAGGTACGTTGAGCGGTGTTGAGATGGGCCTAAACCTGACCAACGTCCCCTATAACAAAGGTGGCGTGAACGATGCGCTGGAATATCTGGCTAAGCCCTGAACAAGTTTTACCTGATTTAATTACTAAAATAAACGGAGAACCAATGGACCCTTCAACAGCAGTTAGCATGAGTCCAACTGTATCCTTAATCGGATTTGCGATTGTTATTTTTCTCTTGCTATTTCTTATAGCGAAGTGGCGCTGGCATGTGTTTTTCGCATTACTGATCCCAATATTGCTCTTTGGCATTTTACCCGGGGTCCAACAAACAAATTTCATCGACGCCTTCGAATCCGGATTTGGTAATACGCTGGGCTCCATTGGTGTTGTCATAGTGCTCGGTTCAATAATCGCAGAAGCGCTGAAACATACCGGTGCGATTCAGGTTATCACTCGATCTATGGTAAACCTGATTGGTGAAAACCGTATGCCGCTGGCACTAACACTGACAGGTTTTATTATTGGTGTCGCTATTTTCTCTGACGTCGCCTTCGTGATTCTTAACCCGTTGGTGCATTCGGCTGCCAAGAGCATGGGCGTCGGTATAGCAGTAATGTCTACAGGCCTGGTGGGTGCACTTCAGCTTACTCACGCTATCGTTCCTCCTACTCCTGGCCCCTTAGCTGCCGCCGCTTTACTTGGTGCCGATATTGGCAAGACAATCATATTCGGCAGTATCGCCTGTCTGTTCGGCTCCCTGAGTTGCTGGTTGTGGGGTGTTTATGTGGCAGGCCCGCGAATCAAAACCGAGGCCTCAGACGAATTTGACGGCAGTAATTTTGACGATGACCCCGAACACTTACCAAGTACTTTAAGCTCCTATACGCCCATTGTTATCCCTATCATTCTTATTGGCGCACAAAGTGTTGTTAGTTTGATTTTCGATGAAGGTCATATTCTTCGGACCGTGTTTTCCTATTTGGGCTGGCCGGTTATGGCACTTTCAGTCGGTGTCTGGTTGGCCTATCGAAATATCAAGAGTGAAGATGCGAGAGAAAAAGCTAAAGACGAATGGGTTGAAGCTGCCCTTAGAACGTCTGCTATGATTTTAGTTGTTACCGGTCTTGGAGGTTCCCTCAGTGCCATCTTAAGAGGCACGCCTGCAGTTGATTTTATTGCGATGATGTTTACCGACTACGGGCTTCCCACCATCTTATTGCCCTTTGTCATAGGTATTATTGGCAATTTGATTACCGGCTCGACTACAGTAGGTGTAATTACTGCTGCTTCGCTGAGCGCCCCCATGCTCGGTAGCCTCGGCCTTTCGCCGGAAGCTGCCATGCTAGCTGGGGCCAGTGGATCAGTCATCATCAAGTATGTAAACAGCAGTTACTTTTGGGTGTGTACATCGCTAACCAAACTCAGTGTGGCGGATGCAGTTTTTAGTTACGGTGGCGCGACGCTGGTAGGTGGTATTGTTTCGTTTGCTGTTGTTTGTAGTATGTGGGGATTGGGTTGGATTTAGTCGTCAGATAAAGCCATCTCTAGCACTCTTGCAACGTGCAGAGCCTCGCGTCCTGCGCCGTCCTGTATTTGATTACGGCAGCTGGTGCCATCGGCTATTATCAGCGTAGATGGGTCTGCCTCTCTCACTGCGGGAAGGAGGCTTTGCTCACCCATTTTCATCGAAATATCGTAGTACCTGGCATCGTAGCCGAATGCACCGGCCATGCCACAGCAACTGGATTCAATGTTGTTAACTTCAAGATCAGGTATTAGTGCCAATACCTTATGCACTGAAGACATGGCAGCGAAGGCCTTTTGGTGACAATGTCCGTGCAATAGAGCCTTATTGGTGCTTAGCGATTTCAAAGGCAAGTTCAGCTTTCCTTGTGACAGCTCATCTGCAAGAAATTCTTCGAATAGAAAGGCCCTTTCAGCGAGTGCTGTCGTTTCCGGGCCAGGCATGAGCGAGGGGAATTCATCGCGCAATGTTAATAGACACGATGGTTCCAGACCGACAATTGGCACGCCTTTATCAACGAAAACACGTAATGAATCAATTACCCGTTGTGCTTCTACACGTGCCTGCTCAACCATCCCTCCATTAAGAAATGTACGCCCACAACAGAGCGGTCGACCCTGATCAGCCGGCCGTGGGCAGTGTACTTGATAGCCCGCGGCTTTTAGTACAGCCAAGGCTGCGCGCGCATTCTCGGGTTCGAAGCAGGTATTAAAAGTATCAACTAACAAAACAACTTCCCCTGCACTTCCCTCTGCAGCGGTAGCTTGGCCTATTTCCTGCTCGGCCCGAAACTGGTCCCGCCGCCAACGCGGTAATGTGCGTTTGCTGCTAAACCCCAACAGCCATTCGGAAACTTTGGCTAGACCTGGAAGTTGATCTCGCAAGTTCAGCAAAAAAGAAAATTTTCCGGCCCACTGCGAATAATGAGGAAGAAAGGCCACCAACCGTTCTTTCATGGGCAATCTATGCTGTTTGTAGTATTGATGCAGAAATTCGATTTTCATTTTTGCCATGTCTACACCGGTAGGACATTCGCGCTTGCAGCCCTTGCAACTGACACAGAGCGACATGGTTTCATACATGTTTTCCGAAAACAGTCCATCGGGCCCAAGTTGTCCGCTGATGGCAAGTCGCAGGGTATTGGCTCGGCCCCGGGTCAGGTGCTTTTCATCGCCAGTTGCCCGGTAAGAGGGACACATAACGCTAACTTCGGCTTTACGACAGGCACCATTGTTATTACACATTTCAACAGCACCGCTGAGCCCGCCCCAATCAGACCAATCCAGAGTTGTTGCAATGGGTTCTATAGAATAGCCAGGCGCGAATTTGAATAGATCACGGTCGTCCATCCGAGAAGGCCGTACAATTTTACCGGGATTAAAAGTACCACCAGGGTCAAAATTATCTTTTACTTATTCAAACGACTCCACCATTCGGCGACCAAACATGGGTTCGTGAAATTCAGAACGCGCCAAGCCATCACCATGCTCGCCTGAATGTGATCCCTTGTACTCGCGCACAATCTCCAATGTTTCCTCAACGATCGCACGCATTTTCTTTGCGCCCGAGGCTTCTTTCATATTGAGTATGGGCCTGACATGTAAACAACCGACAGACGCATGTGCATAAAAGGTGCCGGTTGTCCCATGCTTGTGAAATATATCTGTCAGACGCCTTGTGTACTCAGCTAAATCTTTCAGTTCAACAGCGCAATCTTCGATAAATGAAACCGGTTTACCGTCGCCTTTCATCGACATCATAATGTTCAATCCGGATTTCCGAACCTCCCATATGGCATTCTGAAATTCTGTATCTGTTGCTTCGACAACGGACTCAGGGAATCCTAATGAACCCATTAGATCGACCAGTTGTCGTAATGAATCCAGTTGCTCCGCCCGATCCTCACCAGCAAATTCAACTAACAATAGTGCCTGCGGCTCCCCTTCCACAAACCGATCAACTGTTGCGGCAAACAGCGGTATATCACGAGCCAAATCGATCATTGTGCGATCAACCAGCTCCACAGCTGACGGGTTAAGCTTGACTATATGCTGGGTACTTTCCATTGCTTCATAGAAACTGGGAAAATGACAGACACCTAATACTTTGTTCGGTGGTAGGGGCTGCAGGTTCAGGTGAATGCGTTGAAAGAATGCCAGGGTTCCCTCTGACCCAACTAGCAAATGAGACATATTGGGCGTTGCTTTAGTCAGTTCATCAATGTTGTAGCCACCGACCCGCCTTAGCAACTTCGGGAAGCTCTTGTCGATCTCTGCTGCCTCCCTGGCACCTAATTCGCGCATTTTGTTTACTAAATTTGTGTAAGTCGGAGTTTGTCCCTTGAGTTGCTGAAAGGGAACTGCGTTGAATTGCGCCTCGGATCCGTCTGCCAATAAGGCATCAATCGCGCGGACATTGTGCACCATATTACCGTAACGTATAGAGCGGGAACCGCAGCTATTGTTACCGGTCATACCACCAAGCGTGGCGCGATTTGCGGTGGACACATCGACAGGGAAAAATAAGCCGTGTGGCTTTAGAAACTTGTTGAGCTGCTCCAGCACTACCCCAGGCTGCACACACGCTGTTTTATTTTCAGCATCAAATTCCAGCACGCGGTTGAGATATTTGGTGGTGTCCATCACCAGTGCCTCACCAATTGCCTGCCCGGTCTGTGATGTGCCGCCACCTCTTGGCAGTACGGGAACGCCCTCATCTACCGCAATTTGCAGTGCAATCTGCACATCCTGCTCACTTTTCGGAACAGTGACACCGAGCGGCTGTATCTGATAAATCGATGCGTCAGTGCTATAGCGGCCGCGACTAAAATCATCGAACATCACATCGCCCTGCAATTCTTTTCGCAGTTTTCTCGCTAATGGGCTGTCAGTTTCGTTAGCCATTGGTCTAGTACACCAAAAGATTGAATACGGATACTAGCATGATGCAAGTTAGTGCTATACCGTAGTTATTAGTTTAGATGGATTCTAGGGCTTGGGAAATCTTTGTCACGCCGATTACCTCAATACCCGCAATTTTTGATTTGGGCTCATTCGCTTTTGGTACAATGGCTCGAGCGAAGCCGTGCTTGGCTGCTTCGCTGATTCGCTCCTGACCGCCAGTTACGGGTCTAATTTCGCCAGCAAGTCCGACTTCGCCAAACACAACTAAATCTTTGGGTAGTGCCTTATCCTTAAAACTCGAGACAATTGCCAGTAGTAGCGCAAGATCAGCGCTAGTTTCAGAAACTTTGACTCCGCCTACCACGTTAACAAACACATCTTGATCGGCCATGTACAGACCACCATGCCGATGTAGAACAGCGAGCAACATAGCCAAACGGTTTTGTTCCAGCCCTACAGCGACTCGGCGCGGATTACCTAATTGACTTGGATCTACCAGCGCCTGGATTTCAACAAGAAGCGGCCTGGTACCCTCCCACAAAACCATTACCAAAGACCCAGGGGAATCTTCTTCGGTTCGGGCAAGAAAAATCGCGGAGGGATTTTTAACCTCTTTTAGACCCAGCTCTGTCATGGCAAAAACGCCAATTTCGTTGACCGCACCGAAACGATTTTTCTGACCACGCAAGATACGGTATTTGCTGTCATTACCGCCTTCAAGCATGATAAAACAATCGATCATATGTTCGAGAACCTTCGGCCCTGCCAGATTTCCGTCTTTAGTGACATGCCCAACTAATAATAAAACCGTGTTGGTTTGCTTGGCATATTGAATCAAGAAAGCGGCACATTCCCGAACCTGAGAAACGCTACCCGGAGCCGATGGAATATTAGCATTGTGCATTACCTGTATCGAATCCACTACCAGCAGCTGAGGCTGCAGCTGTTGTGCAGTCTTACAGATTTGTTCCACACTGGTTTCTACCAGTAATTGTAGCTTGTCCTGAGGCAGCCCCAGTCGTTGCGCGCGCATACCGACCTGCTGTAGTGATTCCTCACCAGTGACATACAGTGCTTGTTTGGATTGGGCAAGCAGACACATGACCTGGAGTAATAACGTACTTTTACCAGCGCCGGGATTACCACCAATCAGCACTACTGAACCTGGTACTAGACCACCACCTAGCACTCTGTCGAGCTCACCAATCGATGTGGAAAAACGCGGGGCTGTCTCCAAATCGATATCTGAGAGTACCTGCACACCTGTGCCCTGACCGGTATACCCCTGCTTCCTGAAATCGGCTTTAGTTGCAGGCGAACCGTTGCCACCAAGATTAATCTGAGACAGCGTATTCCATGCTTTACAGGCAACACACTGACCCTGCCATTGCCCGTGATCGGCGCCGCACTCTGTACATACAAAAGCTATTTTATTTTTTGCCATTTCGATTTAATGAAGCCAGCAATCTTCCTGTTTATTATAGGACAATAATCAGACCGCGTTTTAGGGATAAAGTAAATTAATCAACCGTAAATACGCTCAACACGATCAGTCACCTGGCAAAATAATTCATAAGCAATGGTGTCGCTGTTTCTCGCTACTTCATCAGCTGGAAGCCCTTCACCCCACAAAATGACTTCATCACCAACACCAATTTCCTCGAGGCCTGTCAAATCGATAGTAATCATATCCATTGATACTCTACCTATTAGCCGGGTTCTAACTACATTGCCATTTTTTCTTATCAACACCGGAGTGCCATTACGAGCAGCACGTGGATAACCGTCGCCGTAGCCAATAGAAACTACGCCTATTCGAGTCTTATTATCGCAGGTAAAAGTGGCGCCATATCCAATCGAATCGCCTACTGCCAAATCCTTGACTGCGACAAGACGAGAGCAAAGTGTCATTACCGGTAGCAGAGAAAGTTCACTCCCGGTTTTCCCGGCGAAGGGTGACCCACCATACAACATAATTCCGGGACGCACAGCTTCATAATGAGTTTCGGTCAAACTAAGTATTCCAGCAGAAGCTACCAGGCTGGCATGGGGCAATTCATTGACCAATTCAGCAATCTCAAATCGGACTTTATGAAACTGTTCTATCTGGCCCCTCGTCATCTTGGCGGCAGCACCTTCAGACTCATCTGCACAGGCCAAATGTGACATCAATATAAGCTTTTCAATGGAGGGGTGATTGTGTAGTTTCTGAAATACATTCAGGCATTCATCTTCAGTCAACCCCAAACGATGCATACCCGTGTCGAGCTTGACCCAAATCCTGACCCTATCCACATCAGGAGCATCGCCAAGTACTTTTTCCAACCCATTCAATTGGTACTTCGCGTGAACCACAAAATCAATGCCATTGTGCAATAGACTTTCCAACTCATCATCGTTGGCAAACCCAGCCAGCAATAACACTCGCACACAGGTATTCAATTTCTTAAGAGCCAACGCTTCATCCAGTGATGCCACAGCGCAACAAGCAACATTGGTATCTGAACTATTGATCGCATGAGCAACCTCGTTCATACCATGACCGTAAGCATTTGACTTGATGACTGGCACAATAGCTGAGTTGGGGCAGCATTGCTGGACTCGCGCCAAGTTCGACTTCAAGGCGGACAAATTAATATGTGCCCATGCGCGCAACTGACTATCTCCCTCTTGTTTCATTCCCTTATTCACTATATTCCGGAAGCAATGTTCTGGAGATAGGACTAATCGTGGGTATAGCTATCATCGTATCTAGCGGGCGAAAAATTTTCGAAGCGAGTAAATTTACCTGAGAAGCTCAGGCGCACTGTACCAATAGGCCCATTCCGCTGCTTCCCAATAATGATTTCCGCAATACCTTTATCTACAGAGTCTTCGTCATAGACTTCATCACGATAGATAAAAGTGATTACATCAGCGTCCTGCTCTATCGCACCTGACTCTCTCAGGTCAGACATTACTGGTCGCTTATTTGGCCGTGACTCAAGCGAGCGATTGAGCTGTGAGAGCGCTATCACGGGGCATTCGAATTCCCGGGCGAGGAGTTTTAAAGACCTGGAAATCTCAGATATTTCACCAACTCGATTGTCACCGTAACCCTTAATTTGCATAAGCTGTAAATAGTCCACCACAATCATGCCCAACTGGCCATGCTCGCGTGCCACCCGACGCGCTCTAGAGCGCATTTCCATTGGACTCACACTTGCACTATCGTCGATAAACAATGGTCGATCTTTTAATCGCCCTACTGCCGAGTTAAATCCAGACCAATCACTTTCGTCTAATTGACCCGTACGAATTTTGGTCTGATCAATCTTCCCCATGGATGACAACATTCGAAAAACCAGACTCTCAGACGGCATTTCTAGGCTAAAAACCAAAACCGGCTTGTCGGAGTTCAATACAGCATTTTCTACCAGGTTCATGGCAAAGGCTGTTTTACCCATCGAGGGGCGGCCCGCCACTATAATCAGGTCTGATTTTTGCCAACCTAAGGTTTTTTCATCCAGATCTTTATAACCGGTGCTAAGACCGATAATACCGCCAGCGGAGCCGGAAAGCTCATCAATACGCTCTACCGCTTTACTCAACAGAGGCGTAATAAATACTGGGCCGCTGTCCTGCGGGCGCTCATCGGCAATATTGAAAACTTTCTGCTCGGCCTCATCGAGTATTTCGGCTGACTTCCGCCCTAGAGTGTTATATCCAGTATTTGCGATCGAATTGGCGACACCGATTAGTCGACGCAAAATAGCACGTTCACGAATAATTTCAGCGTAGGCATGAATATTGGCGGTGCCGCGAGCATTGCCTGATAGCTCGCTCAGGTAATCTAGCCCCCCTGCTGTTTCGAGCTCGTTCAGGCTGCTCAATGCCCCAACGAGGGTTACTACATCGATTGGATTACTGGTTTCGTTTTGCTGCGACATAATCGAAAAAATCAGTTGATGCTCGGGACGATAGAAATCTTGGGCAACGATGACATCTGCGATGTTGTCCCACTCGGTGTTATCTAACATCAGTCCGCCCAAAACTGCCTGCTCCGCATCCACAGAATGAGGTGGAACTTTCAGAGCAGTCAGCTTACCGAGTTCTGAATTACTGGTTTTTTCAAATGGATCGGACATTTAACGCCTTTGAACTGAGCAAAGCCTAACCACAAACCGTCACAGCTGTGTATTGAAGCCTCACAAAAAAAAGCACCTTCTATGTGTAACACAGAATGGTGCTTTATGCAGTAAAACAGGTCAAGCAAAGATCTTGCGTCAAACCTGGCCCTACTCGGCTTCCTTGGCAGATTCATCAGTAGAATCTTCGGAAGAAACTTCTTCATCTGGTTCGTCAATTGGTGCTTCTGTGGTCTCTTCAGCAGACTCCTCGTCTACTTCAATACTTCCATCGTCGGACACGCTGGCAGCAGATTTCTGAGTGATGACGGACAGTTTAATCGTACCGTCTACGTCATAACCGAAATCGAGAGACAGTTCATATTCGCCCACATCACGTATCACGCCGAGTGGCAAGTGCACCTCACTCTTCTCGACATCTCCACCGGAAGCAGCGTTAATCGCATCGGCGATATCTTTAGTACCTACCGAGCCAAATAATTTGCCTTCATCACTGGCATTAACCTCAATCGTAATCTCCAGCCCAATCACTTTCTTCGCTCTGCTCTGGGCCGTCGCTACGTGCTCATCGTGAGCCGCCATCAACTGAGCACGACGTTCGTCAAATTGCTCTAAATTAGTTTTAGTTGCGGGGATAGCCTTTCCAAACGGAAACAAGAAGTTCCTGGCATAGCCAGACTTCACATTGGCCGTGTCGCCAATCCCGCCCAGCTTCCCTATTTTCTCCAGCAATATTACGTTCATGATTACAGTCTCCTCAAATGCTCGTCTAACTCATTTGGCGCTTTGTCCAAACCAATCTCTTATGTTTTGTCACGACGTCGGACCATTTGCTCGTTGTCTAAAGTTGTACCAACTATCCACCAGCGCCATCAGTACCGTTAATTGTATTACTACTGAAAATATCATTAAAAAGTAGAATGTGGTTAACCATATTCCTGACATCTGCAACTTGGCTACCAATCCGTGAACCAATGCCACCCCCGAAAAGACCAATGGCAGCACAAAATACATAACCCAGGTCTCGGGTAAAACAATACCAAAATTCGCCATCACCATTAAAACTAAGAGCAATAACGCCACTTTTTGTTCAACTCTCAGAGCATGGAATTCCCGTTGGAACCCTCCTGGGTTGAACAGTGCTGCCTGCATCCAGCGTGACAGCATCAACAATACAATAGACAGGCACATGTACACTGCCCCAAAAAGACTGGTTACTAGCTCACGTAGATTATCGATTTGCAATTCAGGCAGACTATTTGTCGCTAGATAAAGCTCCACTTCCTCGAAAATCCTATCCAGAATTGCTGGTTGCAACTTTAGATAACCTTCTACGCAAACTCCGACGACTATCGCCGCTACTAGCGTCAGCTCCCAAGACTCTGTCTCTCGGAGCAGTAGTGCCAGGCCACTAACCCCAAGCAAGGTAATCAGGGGAGGCATATCACCTGCAATCGCCCAGGCCCCTATGGGCAATATAGCCCATGCCATTATAATAGCCGCTTCCCTCAAGCCTTTTCGTAACAAGACCAAACCGACTACGACAGGGCTAAGAAAATTCGCCAGCGGTACTATGCCAAGCAGCATCACTGCCATTATGGCCTGCTTACGTCCTTTCATTACGAATTCAGCAAGGCCGCGCATAGTTCGCCCTTCTATACTTGATGGCTGTCCGTAAAGGGAAGCAATGCCAGGTATCGAGCCCGCTTGATCGCAGTCCCTAACTGTCGCTGATATCGAGCTTTCGTTCCGGTGATTCGGCTAGGTACAATCTTGCCAGTTTCAGAAACGTAAGCTTTTAGTGTTTCCAGATCTTTGTAATCAATCTGCTTTGTGCCTTCAGCGGTAAATTTGCAAAATTTCCGCCGACGAAAAAAACGCGCCATAATGATTGTCCTGTAAAGTGTGTAGTACCTATATTTTTAAGCTAACTCAGTCTTCTTTGGTCTCAGCATCCCCTGCCTCTGCTTCATCAGTAGCCGCTTCCTCCGAAACCTCGGGGGCATCACTTGGGGTATCTGTAACTGGCTCTTTTACGGCTTCTTCAGCGTCGACTTCAGCTGGAGCAGTTTCCGCAGCACCAGTCTCTGCCGGCTTTTCTGCAGTAGCGGGCTTGTCTGCCACTGCTACGACTGTTTCTTCTTCTGATCTGCGCCTTTGCTCAACTCGAGCCTTACGCTCTTTACCCTCGCGCTCGTCCTTCAGAATCAGAGATTCCTCAGTAACTGCTTCTTTACACTTAATTACAAGATTACGCAGAACAGCGTCGTTATAGCGGAACAGAGTGGTTAACTCATCCAGAATATCGCCATTACATTCGATATTCATCATCACGTAATGGGCTTTATGGATTTTGTTGATTGGATAGGCCATCTGGCGTCTACCCCAGTCTTCTAGGCGATGCAGCACACCGCCACTCTCGGTGATTAACTGGGTATAGCGGTCGATCATTCCTGGCACCTGTTCGGACTGATCCGGATGCACCAAGAATACTACTTCATAGTGTCTCATAGAGACTCCTTCTGGTTATTAGCCTTCCGTCAAACACTTGCGTGCGCGGTAAGACAAGGAGTTTATGTCACGGGAATTAGCCCCGTTAATAAAAGATCGGGAATTCTAGAGAATGTGTGCCCTGGATGCAACTAGTTTTTATGCGCGCTGGCGAACGGCTTCAAACAGGCACACACCGGTTGCCACTGATACATTAAGGCTACTCACATCCCCTGACATGGGGATAGATACGAGAAAATCACAGGTTTCTCGGGTTAATCGGCGTAGCCCCTTACCCTCGGAGCCCATAATCAACGCCACAGCACCCGTTAGTTCCTGGTCATATACTGACCGTTTCGCTTCATCAGCCGTACCCACAAGCCAGATGCCACGCTCCTTCAATGCCTCCAGGCAGCGCTGTAAATTTGTCACCACCACGAAATTCAAACTCTCGGCAGCCCCACTGGCAACCTTTCTCACTGTTGTATTCAAACTGGCAGATTTGTCTTTGGGGACAATAATTGCGTCGACGCCTGCGGCATCGGCGGTTCTGAGGCAGGCTCCCAGATTATGAGGGTCGGTTATTCCATCCAGCACCAGCAGCAGAGGATCCCGCTCAAGCGAGTCCAGCATCTGGGTTAGGAAGCGTGCGTCTTTAGCTGAATTTTGCAACTCGCATAGCGCTATTACACCCTGATGACTACCTGCCACCAACTGATCGAGTTGATTTTTGTCGACACGCTCCTCTTTAATACCCGCTGTGGCAGCCAGTTCCGTTATTTTCCCCACCCGTATATCGTCACGACCGCTTCGCAGCAGCAAGCGCTGCACAGAATTCGGTTGTTTTGTCAGCACCTGGCTCACGGCGTGAATGCCCACTACCCAATCTTTATGCTCCGACATCTTACTTGTTCCTAGCCAAGCCGACCTTCCAGGGATTTTATTCCAGCTCTCAGTATCACAGCTTAGCTTTTGATTTCTTATTAGCTTTTGGTTTACCTATTCGACTCTTATGCTTCTTTGTCTTGTTGTTACTTTTTCCGGCATTACCTGCTGTTTTGGGTTTATTGCCACCGGCTTCCTTATTCTTTAATTTCTTTCTCTTGGAATCCTTGTTCTTTGACCTTTTGTTTTTGATTATGCTGGCTTTTGATTTTTCTTTCTTCTCATTGTGCTTGTCAGGTCTCGCTTTCACAGGAGCCTCATTGAGTATTTGCAGATCGATTTTCCGATCATCAAGAGCCACGTGCACTATTTTTACTTCGACACTATCCCCCAGGTGATAGATTTTATTACTGCGTTCTCCCTGCAGCTGATGTCGAACCGGGTCAAAGTGATAGTAATCATTGTGCAATTCGCTAATATGCACCAGACCTTCTATAAAAATATCATCTAGCTCAACAAATAAGCCGAAGTTGGTAACTGAAGAAACTGTACCGCGAAACTGATCCCCAATACGATCAAGTACGTATTCACACTTCAACCAGTCGATCACATCATAACTGGCAGCATCAGCTCGACGCTCGGTCACTGAGCAAAGTTCGCCAAATTTCTCGATTGCAGAATTATCATAGGGATAAATTGTCGATTTGAGCAAGGGTCTGGCCGCTTCCATTTTCAATAAATGCTTGCTTTTTATTTTACCTAGTAACAAAAAGCGTATGGCGCGATGCACCAATAGATCTGGATAACGTCTAATCGGAGAAGTAAAGTGGGTATAGGCGGGAAAGCCCAAACCAAAGTGCCCCAAATTCTCCCGTTGATAAACTGCCTGCATCAGTGATCGAATAATCATGGTTTGCAACAAATGGGAATCGGATCGGCCTTCGACCTGTTTTAGCACAGCGTGATAATTCTGCGGCGTAGGTTTTTCACCTCCAGCAAGCACCAGGCCCATCTCCGACAAATACTCGCGCAGGTTTTCCAGCTTCTTGGGATTCGGCCCTTCATGTACACGATAAAGCACCGGGAGCTTACTCTGCTCCAGCAATCTGGCCGTGGCCACATTGGCACACAACATACACTCTTCGATTAAACGATGAGCATCATTTCTGATTACGGGCACTATTTCTCTTATTTTTCTGGTTTCACCGAATACAATGCGGGTTTCTGTACTATCAAATTCAAGCGCGCCTTGTTTCTCTCTATTGGTTCGCAGCACCTTATACACAGAATACAAATGTTCAAGGTGGGTAACCAGGCCAGCGTACCGATCTCGAAGCTTATCTCTTAGCTTTTGTTGAGGCGAATTGCTTACAGGCTGAAGTATGTCGGCCACTTCACTATAGGTCATGCGAGCGTGTGAGTGGATAACACCCTCAACAAAACGGTAAGCCACTATTTCTCCATCACTGGATAATTCCATCTCGCAGACCATCACCAGGCGGTCAACGTCTGGCTTTAGTGAACACAGACCATTGGAAAGTTTTTCCGGCAGCATGGGAACAACATGGCCAGGAAAGTATACCGAATTACCTCGATTTTGCGCCTCAGCATCCAGGGCGGAGCCAACCTGGACGTAGTGAGATACATCCGCAATGGCGACATATAACTTCCAGCTATTGTCATTAAGAGGCTGTGCATAGACTGCATCGTCGAAGTCTTTCGCATCCTCCCCGTCGATGGTAACAAAAGGCAACTTACGTAAATCTTTTCTGCCAATCAGGTCTTGCTCGGATAGCTCGCCATTCAATTGGCTACTTTCCTTTTTAGCTTCCTCTGGCCACTGGTGCGGAATATCATGGCTTCGAATGGCCACTTCTATTTCCAACCCCGGGGTCGTGCTGTCCCCCAATACTTCGACAATCTTGGCAATCGGCTTGCGCCTGGTTGCGGGGAAGCTGGTAAGTTCTGCAACAACGAACTGGCCGTCCGTTGCTCCTCTATTTTGCTTCTCCGGCACCAAAATTTCATGGGTGATGCGTTTATTATCAGGAACGATAATCCCAAAACCTTGTTCCCAATAATAGCGACCTACAATCTGGTTGGATTTTAGTTCCAGCACCTCAACAATAACACCCTCTTTGCGACCTCTGCGATCAGTGCAGGACACTCTTGCCAACACGATATCACCGTCGAATACCTTCTGCATTTCACTGGCATTGAGGAAGAGGTCTTCGGACCCATCTGCGGGAATAAAAAACCCATATCCATCTTTGTTGCCTTGAATCCGGCCTTTGATCAAACCCATGTGATCAGCCAAGCCAAAAACACCCCGTCGATTGCTGATAACTTGGCCGTCTCTGCTCATAGCGATTAGCCGTCTTCTCAGGGCCTCAGCCTGCTCCTCATCGGTTAGTTTTAACTGACCACACAGGGATTTATGACTGACCGGCTCCCCAACATCTTCGAGGTGTTGTAGGATAAATTCGCGGCTCGGAATTGGATTGGCGTACTTCCCCGCTTCGCGCTTTGCGAACGGGTCTTTTACTTTTTTTGATTTAGACATGAAAAACAAGAGTAGGCATAGTGAAGGCACAGTATACACCGCGAACCGTGCTATGTCAGTGATAGACAGATATTCCTTGGGGAGATAGAACCGATGTATTCGAGCTATATCAACCTAATTAACGCAGTCCAGTTGACACTTTTAGGCTCTATGGTTAGAGTTGCGCTCCGTCGCCGCCAGCTCTGTTTTACCTGGTAATGAGCGTGGAAAGTAGATTTACAAAATCCACTGAATTATGCCCAGGTGGTGAAATTGGTAGACACGCTAGCTTCAGGTGCTAGTGATCGTAAGGTCGTGGAGGTTCAAGTCCTCTCCTGGGCACCAATCAAAGGAGCGCGACACCGTTGTGTAGTGCGTTTCGACAGTGCATTACATTGGGCGCATTTCACAAGGCCACCGAGAGTTGTATACATACCGGAAACTCTTTTTTTATAGAGTGCAGAAACTTCTTTCTATACTGTCCAGAAACTTCATTTTTCCAGAATCGTTTCTGATCTAATGGCTAAATATAGCCGTATATAAAGCCATGACAATTAACAAGATATATTTTTCACATTCAACCGCGCTTTCTTGCGGCATAGTCCTACTCGCCCTATTATGCCCACCTCTCAGCGCCTCGGAGTCTGGCGAATTGGACATCCTATTTCTTACTAGTTTTAATGCCGACAGTCCTGGCTTTGGCTGGTACGTGCAAAATGATAACGTCATGGGAGGAAGAAGCGAGGGCGGGTTTGATATTTCGTCGGGGCAGCTGATTTTTTCTGGCAATACCAACACGAATGGCGGCGGTTTCAGCTCCATCCGTACACAACCTTTAAAACTAAACTTGTCCGCTTATACCGGAATAAGAGTAAAGGTTAAGGCTGACGGACGTCGTTACACTTGGCAATTGCAAACGGATGCTCGATGGCGTGGCCGGCGAGTTAATTATTGGGCTGATTTCGACACTTTGGTTGACGAAACGAACGTAATCGATATTCCATTCACGAATTTTTTCCCTCAGTTTCGAGGATTCAGGCTCGATGGCCCCGAACTCGATACCAGTCAGATTACTGAATTCGGTTTGTACCAGTACGACAAAACAGATGGCCCTTTTGAGCTTCGCTTGATAAGTGTCGAGGCGTATATGGAAAGCAAACAGCCATAACATGAAATTATGTTCTTCATATTCATACCCAGAAGAAATAGAGTTTTTTGGATGAGTGATTTAATAGTAATTCTCAAAATTAACTAACCATTCGCCCAGAATAGTCTGTATCGGGGTGCAATGGAACCATCGTGACGTAAGGGTGTGTGCCCCAGGGGGGGGAGTAAAATTACACTACTGAAATTTTTACTCTGCCCGCAATTATTCAATTACAAAAAATCACAATTGACCGACAGGTATTCGTACTGCTGCTGGTCCTCCCAAGGCATACTGGCAAGTCAAATTTATTGCCTCTTTATCGGAGAACAACCAGATGGCTGTTTATTCGCACTTCGTGCTCAGAACCTCTCGGAAAATTCCGCGTTGCTTCAGCCTATTTGCGGCACTAGGATTTACCGTGGCGGCTAATTTTTCCTTGGCTCAGGACCGCTTACCCTCAACCGACCAAAACTCTACAATCACCTACCCTGCCACTTACTTTGACGAATTTCAGCCCTACTCTGTAAGCGACATGCTGGACCGTATTCCCGGCATTACTGTCGCACGTGGTGGCGGTCAGGGAGGTGGTGGTGGTGGGCCCGGCAGTTCAGGGGGTTCCGACCGTCGCGGATTGGGCGCGGGGGGAGACCAAGTACTGATAAACGGTCGACGTATCGCGGGTAAGGAAAATGAAGGCAATAGCCAGCTCAGCCGTATCCCCGCCTCTCAAGTCGAATATATCGAAATTATACGGGGCACATCTGGTGATCTCGACGTCCGCGGTGGCGGTCAGGTCATCAATATTGTGATGGTGGAGTCAGAATCTAGCTCTAGCGTCGCCTACGAGCTCAACGTTGATCACAATTGGGACAGCACTTATACACCCGGAGCTAAGATATCTCTAACTGGTCAGCGCGGTGCTTTAGATTATTTTATAAGTGGAGAGCGTGAGCCACGATACGAATTAAACCAAAGCCGCGAAGACAGTTTATTGCCTGACGGTTCGCCAAATGATCGGATCCAACGGGAAACCACACAGAATGCCCAGCCGTTAACCCTAGTCGGTAATTTCGGTTACCAATTTGCCGAGCGAGATCTCGCGCATCTAAACCTGCAGTGGGCTGAAAACAACCAGGACACCGAGCTGGATCGCATTATCGCGGATGACAAATTTGAGAGCCCGGTGCTGAGCCTACAGTTCGAAGAATTACCGAGCGACAGTGAGACCTGGGAAGTCGGTGGCGACTACGAGCACGAATTCTTGAACGGCAGTCGCTTCAAGACACTCTTTATTGTCAACGAAAAAGATGACCTTTTCGTTCGCGATCGCTATGACGTCGCTAGCGGAAATCGTAGCAAGAATCTTTTCATTTCGTCATCGGAACTTACCAAGGAACGTATAGTAAGAACCTCCTACACGTTTGACGCCTTCAACACCCAGTCATTGGAGGTCGGCGTCGAGCGCGCCCAGACCATACTCGATACTTCCCTGCAACTCGGCCTTTTAACCGAGGATGGGGGATCAAGTCAATTTGGGGGCCTGACACGCGTGACCGATGCTAACGGGTCGGTGGAGGAAATTCGTTATGAATACTTCGCTGTGCACAATTGGCAGCTAAATAACCGCATGTCAGTGGAAAGCACACTGCTTTTCGAAGACAGCACCATCAAGCAGAGCGGCGATATTTCCCAGTCTCGCGATTTCGAATTCGTTCGCCCCAAGATAGATTATCGCTTTGATATTACTCCGAGCCTGCAGTTTCGAACCACAATTGAAAAAGACGTAGCCCAGCTGAGTTTTGGGGATTTCACCACCAGCGCTCAGACTAGTCGTGGAACCGATGACGACCAGAACCAACTAGCGGGCAATCCAAACCTAGTACAGGAAATATCCTGGCGCTACGATGCGAACCTGGAATACCGTCTGCCCAATGATAGCGGCGTGATCAATACCAATCTGTTCTATCACGAACTGGAAGACGTCATTGGAAAGGTAGATGTTTCAACAGAAGAAGATGTACTGTCCGCGAACGGCAATATCGGTGACGCTGAACGTTATGGGCTCAAAATCGACAGTAGCTTAAGACTGGGACTCCTGGGTCAACCCAATATGTTATTAACAACAGGCCTTAATCTTGAAGATTCCGAAATTACCGACCCTTTCACTAACATGAAAAGACGGATTTCACGCCAGGGTCGGGGTGATATCAGCATAGGCCTCCGTCACGATATCCCATCACGGAATATGAACTGGGGTTTCAACGTCAGCAATCGTTTCGATGGAGCCAATCGTAATTACGACATCGACAAGATCGAGGAGTACGGGGGCAGTTATACATATTTCAGCTGGGTTGAGATAAGGGGTTGGGGAGGACTGACTTATCGATTCGAAGCCCGTGATAATAATATACGCTGTCGTACCAGAATCCGGTTCGAGAATCGTTCGGTTGGCGATGGCGGACTACGAGAATCGGAAAAATCCTGTTTCACTACCGGGCCGGTATTGGCATTGAAGGTTCGTGGTACATTTTGACAAACAAAATCTTAGTAGTGGTTCTTCAGATAATCGTTGCACTGGTGACAATTCCAGCAGTGGCGTTGGCAACTTTGAGTTTCGAGGGTCGCAACAACGACGGGCCATCGATTATCTTTCCTGGTGGCGAGCTAATAGCCGGAGAGCTTTACTCTGGATCAGAGCCAGACTGGCGCTTTACGGATCGGGTATCTACCGTTCATTTGCAGCTGGACGACCCGCTAAGTTCTCGACTTACCTGGATCGAAGAGAGCGCTGGTAAGATCTATATCACTTCGGACTATATGGGCACTTGGCTAGGTCGACTCTGGAAGCACTGGGCAGTTCAAGCTTTTGAGGGAGATGGTCTTGCTGTTGTACGCATTAATGGAATTCGATATGAACGAAAGCTCATTAGAGTTTTTTACAGCTCGATTCTGGAAGGTGTCATTGCTAAGAAAATAAAAAAATACCGTTCAAGAATAACAAGAGAAGCAATTGAATCTGGTGAGACCTGGGTGTTTGAGCTAGCTCCGCGAGAAGAATTGTAGTGTTATGAAGTTTAAAAATTATCTTATTCTTCTGTTGTCAATTTCTGTGCTGGTTTCCCTGGCAATCCTCTTCGTGCCAGGCTTGGCGGAATCTTTCGAAAGCTGGATGCTTAGATTCCTATCTCGAAATGCTGCAATCTAGTACAAATAGTATTAGTAAAAGTGGATCTCCTTATGAAAAAACAAGCAATCTGTTTAGTAATCTGGTCTAGCCTATCGTCCATTTCACCCGCGAGCGCGCAGCAAGATTACGTTGCGCCCCGCACCGAGTGGGGACAACCAGATTTACAGGGCGTGTGGAATTTTTCCTCTGACATTCCGCTACAGCGAGCGAGCGGGTACGGCGGGCGAGAGTTTCTAACAGGAGCCGAAATCGCAGAAATCAGGGAAAGGAGAGTGGCAAACGACGATGTCTCGGACGCCGCTATTCCCAATGGCGGAGTAAACGAAGCCTACAATGATTTCTGGGTAGAAACCGCTGGTATAGGAGATGTAGTTCGTACTTCCATTATCGTTTACCCACTCGATGGCCGCCTGCCTCCTTTTGCCGAGGGAGCCGTTATTGTTCGCGGGCGATTGGCACCTGACATTGAAGGTGAACGGCCAGTGAGAGTTATCACAGGGGGGATTGGTAATGATGGCCCGGAAGATCGGGCATTATCTGAGCGCTGCATAATGGGCTTCAATGCCGGGCCACCAATTTCACCAAGCCTTTATAATAACAATCTGCAGATTATTCAGAGCAAAGATCATGTCGTCATCATGACGGAAATGGTCCATGATGCGCGCATCGTGCCATTGGACGAACGACCTCTTCTCGATAAAAGTATTGGCCTGTGGTCCGGTGATTCAAGAGGCTATTGGGACGCAGAAACACTAGTCGTTGAAACTCGTAATTTTAATGGGCTCACACAATCGTTTGGCCCAGCAGGGACGTCTGATACCAAGTTTCTGATCGAAAGATTTACTCGCACGAATGACGGCGCTATTGAATACGAGTTTACAGTCGAGGATTCTTTTGCCTATACAGATAAGATTACAGGTATCATTCCTCTAACCAAGGTAGCAGGACTACTATACGAATATGCCTGCCATGAAGGAAATTACGGCATGCTCAACATCTTGCGAGGAGCAAGAGTCGAAGAATCTCGAGCAGCAGAAACCGAACAATAAGCAAACCTATATTATCTCTTGAGACAACTACAACTATGTTAAAGCAAATAGCAAAATGGGCTGGCATCGTTATCGCTACTATCGTCCTGCTCATAGGAGCAGCCTATGGTGCTATGCGGCTTAGCGATGGTCCGGTAGAATTTTATCCTTGGTTCACCATAAGCATCGGCGGCCCGTTTCGAAGTGGCGAGGTCGCGGCCTCACCTGACAATTGGGATTTCATTAAGGACCGCGAAGAGATCGAGTTTCAGACGCTAGACCCGACTACTTCGCGAATTGTATGGGTGCCCGTGATAAACGGCAAACTCTACGTTGTTAGCGGCTACATGACTTCTACAATTGGACGGCTATGGAAACAATGGCCAACCTACATGGAACAAGACAATAGAGTTCTTATTAGAGTGGATGACACTATTTACGAACAGAGATTAAACCGGATTACAGAGGGGCCCATTGCCGCAGCGGTTATGTCTGAAGTGGCGCGCAAGTACGCGGGAGCTCCTACATCAGCTAGTCCTAACCCAGCCGCTGGCCGAGCAGTTACAAGTGGGTCAGTCTGGCTGTTCGAAGTAGTCGACAACTAAATACGAAATAAACATCGTATAGTAGCATTAAGCAACTCGTCTATTTTTCTTACTTTACACAAGAGGTAGATTCACCGCCTGGCTTGACTCGGCACTGATGTGAACGGCCTCTGTCCATTCCATATATTGCACGCCGGTCTCAAACGTGGCCATCGTTATCTGCTCTACGCCACGAATGGCATTGATAAATTCTTCTTCTACGCGATAATAGGCCTGTTGCTGCTGCGGATTGGCAACCGGAGACAACTCTGAATCACCTCTTCGTCCGGCAAATACATTCAATCTGCTGTCGACATAGATAGTGCCTTCGCTGCCCTGAATCCAAGTCTGATTGCCATTGGATAGACCTGTGGTTTCACTGAATCGCATGTGAACCTGCGCTGTATTGGCTAACTCATAAAGCACATCGACATGATCAGGGATGAAAACAGATACAAGTTCACCAGTAGCATTTTTTCGGTTGGCAACATGTACTTTGGACTGAGCCATTACCCGATTACCGGTACCAAACCAGCGCATTACTGATTCATAGGTTGAACCTATGTTCAATGTATTGTAACCGCTAAATTCTCGGTCGTGTCGCCAGTCCAACTCACCATCTAAGTCTGCGAAATTTCTACGCAGCCTCTGAATCTCCACCGAAAGTACTTCACCCACATAGTTTTCACCTAACAAGCGACGTATTATGTTATCGATAACGTAGCTGGTAGAGGTTGGAACCAGTTGTGCAACTAGTTGCGGGTTACGCCGCGATGCTTCCAGCATCTCTCTTGCTTCCGTTGCGTTATTGGCCATCCGCGCCTGGCAGAGAACATGCTTCCCGCTTTCAAACGCCGCTTGGGTCAATGTATTGTGCATGTAGGGCCAGGTGCCTATCAGCACAGCGTCGATATCATCATCGGCCAGCAACTCTTCCCAACTGCCATAGGCGCGAGGAATGTTGAACTCGTTCGTCACTCGCTGACTGGATTGCAAACTTCGGTTTGCTACTGCCAGTATCTCGCACCCGGCGACCTGGTTAAAGCCTGGAATCTGCACATCACGTACGTTAGCACCCGCACCAATTATGCCGATGCGTATGACTTCTTGAACTGAAGAAGCAGACTGGTTTTGTGCGGTCAAAGTTGAGGGGGCCACAGCGGCAACGATGGGTAGAGCCGCAGCTGAAAGAAAATCTCTACGTTTGATTTTAGAATTCCGGATAGTGTCAGTATCTTCGCTCATGTTTCTCCCGATAAATTTTGTTATCGCAACTGAAAGCAGACTCATATAATACCCAAGTACAGTTAGCTGATCAGCATGCTAGGGGTTTGAAATTTTATGCAGCTCCAAATTGGAAAATATAGCCGGGTCAGAGTCAACCTGCACACTAAAACCGAAAATTCCTTGATAAACGGTCAGGTCACTCTCAATCACGGTGGTCCAGTTAACCGTGTAAATGCCGCTGGTTACATCATCCATAATTTCCATCATAAGGTCATCGTCGGCCATATTATGCATGTCACGTAACTGATAGTTACCGCTAGGACCTGTCAGACGCAAGTTACTTTGCGACACATCAGGTAATGCTGAGAAATACAGTCTTAAAGTGCGAGGAGCTCTGGTTATCACACTATCTGCTGCAGGTTCTGCACGGAGCAGTGGAAGCGATTGCAGATTACTTGCGCAAGCTGTAAATGACAAAACCAACAAAGCCCAAATCAATGGAAAGCCTGTGCTTCTGACTTGATCCATAGGCTTTAGTCTCCTTTGCGAATTAGAGAGAGCTTGCGATTCGTAGTGTAGCGATATTGTGAGATTTTTTCATGTGTGAGGGCTTTCGTGCAGAGGTAGTTCACTTCTCGCCTGCCTTGATAGATCAGACTCGGAAGTAGCAGAGATACGTTCCTAAGTTAGTATTTATTTCGCTTTGATTTAGCCCGAGAAAGTTCTCTTGCGAATTCTGCTAACTTGTAACGGATTTCATCTTCCTTCTGTTTTTTGAACACCAACCCCTCGGCTTCAGGTTTCAATTCCTGAACTGAACCGTGCAGGGAGTCATCTATAACAACCTGAGCTAGCTTATTCATTCTTTTTACTCCATGCCTTCGCTAACTGCATCTCTATATCTTAATTTTCAAATCAGCTTCCTAGCTGATTTTTCATTACTGTTTTTTTGCAATATTTTTAAGGTGCATCGGCCCATGTCTCTATAAATCAATAAGTTAGGACAACCATTAGCTGCGCAACATATAGTGTTAATTGATCAATGTCAAACAATATATAGTGATTTGTGCGAATTACAACTTTCTCCCTTGTGGCAGTATTTAATTATTTTAGTGTGTTACAAGCCCTCTCCCGAATATTCTCGCTTGATCGCTTTAATATAATCCCTGTCAATTCTTATACTTAGCAAAAACAGCTCAGAAGTTTCACTAACAATTTATAACAGACCGAAAAGCAAAAAATAGAAATATTAGGACGAATTAATAAAAATTTTACTTAAAATAATCTTCAAATTAATTCAACAATTTTTCACACTAGAACTAATTTAATTTTCGAAAAAATTACTACAAATAAGCAATTGCGTAAAATTAACACTGCTTTGCAGTACCTTTTACAATTAATTTTTTTTATACTAATTAGAAAATGCAACAGAGATAATTTTCATGAGAATAGGTATCGATCTTGGTGGTACTAAAATTGAGGGAATAATTCTTGATCAAGAGGCGCAAGTAACCGAAAAAATTCGGCTCCAAACGCCAACCGATAGCTACCAAAACCTCATTGAGAGCCTTTGCAGTATCGTAAATAACTTGCAATCTATGACGACTGATTATTTACCTGTGGGTATTGGAACTCCCGGCGCCATGTCCCTTCCTGCAGAGGTTATGAAAAACTGTAATTCAATTTGTTTAAATGGTCGCCAACTTAAAGTCGATATCGAAAACCTTCTCGGTTATAAAGTTCGTATCGAAAACGATGCTAATTGTTTCACCTTATCAGAAGCGCTTTACGGTTCAGGCAAAAAGGCCAAAACAGTCTTTGGCGTAATCCTGGGAACTGGCACAGGAGGTGGTGTGGTAATTGATAAAAATTTGCTAACCGGGCCTAACGCTATAGCTGGGGAATGGGGGCATAATTCGCTACCGAGTTCGGCTATGCAAGTTCACCAGTCTGAGCGGCAATGCTACTGTGGTCGCCGAAATTGTATTGAAACTTTTTTATCGGGCAGGGGATTAACTCAAACCCATTTCGAATTGCATGGTACAAGTCTGCGAGCTATAGAAATCGCAAATTCCACCAATGCAGCCTGCGCTGTAAGTCTTAACATCTATAGCCAGCAACTGGCTCATTGCTTAGCCACAATTGTCAATGTACTAGATCCGCATATGATTGTATTGGGAGGTGGTCTGTCAAATATCCAAGAGTTATATGAGGTCATGCCAGAATATCTGGAACCGATAGTATTTACTGATAGATTGCTAACTCAAATCTCGCCGCCCTTGTTTGGTGATGCTAGCGGTGCTCGTGGCGCTGCCTGTCTTTGGCCGCTTGAGTAATCTTTTTATGTAGCAAATGGGTGTCGCAAAATAATTGTCTCTTCCCGGTCTGGCCCAGTAGATATTATATCCACTGGAACTTCTACAATTTGTTCAATGTATTTTATGTAAGCCCGGGCATTTTCAGGCAATTCATCAATGCTTTTAGCACCAATAGTGGGTTCTGACCAACCAGGCAGCTCGTCATAGACTGGCTCAAGATTATTGAAATTATCCACACTCATCAAACTGGAAAACGCGCTGCCTCCAACTCCCACGTAACCGGTACATACTTTTATTGACTCAAGCCCATCCAAAACATCGAGCTTGGTCAGACAAATTCCGGACACGCTGTTAATGCGCATGGCAAGCTTAACCGCAGCCGCATCGAACCATCCACAACGTCTGTCTCTACCGGTAGTCGCTCCTTTCTCATGACCGACCGAGGCAAGATGGGCACCTACATCATCGAACAGCTCGGTTGGGAATGGCCCGGAACCAACACGAGTCGTATAGGCTTTGGTAATACCTAACACGTAATCCAGATAAAGAGGGCCGTATCCACTACCTGTCGCCGCAGCGCCGGCTGTAGTATTGGACGAAGTTACAAACGGATAGGTCCCGTGATCTATATCCAGCAACGAGCCCTGTGCGCCTTCGAACAAAATATTTTCACCGGACTTTCGATAGCTATGCAGAATTTCCACGGTGTCAGCTATCATTGGCTTAACTTGTTCTGCCTGGCTCAAACTTGCTTCATAAGCTTGCTGATAATCTACTCCATCTACCTGATAGAATTTTTCCAGCAGAAAATTGTGATACTCCATCAATTCGGCCAATCTCTCTCCAAATTTCTTTTCGTTCAAAGTTTCCGCAAGACGTATACCTCTTCGTGCAACTTTATCTTCGTATGCCGGACCAATCCCACGCCCTGTTGTGCCGAGCTTGTTACTGCCTTTCTGGCGTTCTCTAGCCTGGTCTAATGAAATGTGTGAAGGGAGTATGAGCGGACAAGCGCTACTGACTTTCAAGCTCTCCCGCACGGGAACTTCTCTGGCTTCGAGCCCTTCAATTTCTTCGAGTAACGCTTCGAGACTAAGCACAACTCCATTGCCAATTACGCATAGCACACCATCTCTTAATATTCCGGATGGTAATAAATGCAGTACTGTCTTCAGGCCATCAATCACCAACGTGTGGCCCGCGTTGTGCCCGCCTTGAAAACGGGCAACTACTGCAGCTTGGTCTGTTAAAAAATCGACAATTTTACCTTTCCCTTCATCGCCCCACTGGGTCCCTAGCACTACAACACTTCTGGCCATTATCATCTACTCAGTTAATTTTTCGAAACTACCAAATCATTCAGTTTAAATCTTTTTTACTACCCACTCATCATTGTGCTTTACGACCTGTCGATCACAATTTAGCTCACTTGCTGCATTTACATCGAGTCCAGCTTCAGTGAAACTGACTACAACACTCTCGCCGCTGCTGCGAAGCGAATTAATCAGCGCCAGCAAATCTTGGTCAGTGGAATTAGGAGCGCATATTGCTGACTTCATGATGAATGACTTGCCGGTTAATTTGGCAAGAGTTTTTAGATCACTATCGAACCCAGATGCTGGCCTTGCCCTACCGAACACCTGGCCAATATCATCATAGCGACCACCTTTTGCCACTGCTCGACCGTATTCAGGGGTGTAAGCTGCAAACACGATTCCTGTGTGGTATTCATATCCAGTCAGTTCACACAGATCGTAACAAAGCACTACTTCGGGAAGCCGTTGCTTCACGCCATTTGCAATTGACTCCAACTCCACCAGCTCATTTTTTACGCTAGCTGGCGCAGACTTGAAAACCTCCAACGCGGTATTTAGCGTGTCTTCATCACCACTTAATCGTGACAGCTGATAGAGCATCTGCCTTAGCTTTTTATCTGGCACCGACTCCTCAAGCAGCGCATCTATTTCTTCATAGGCTTTCCGCTGCACTGCTTCAAACAGCAATTTTTCTGTTTCAATATCAATCCCGGTTTCCTGTACGAGTGTTCTAAATAACCCGACGTGCCCCAAAACAATGTGAATGTCCCCAATTTCCGCCAGAGACATAGTGGCGTGCATAAGACATATCAACTCGACATCGCATTCGATGCCTGAATGGCCATAAAGCTCAGCGCCGACACGAATCGGTACTCGCGAGGTTGTCAGTCCGCGGGGTTTGGTATGCAAAATGCTGTCTGCATAGCAAAGTCTGGCGGGGCCTTCCCGATTCAGGCAATGCGCATCAATCCGCGCGACCTGTGGTGTAATATCGGCTCTGATACCCATCATACGACCGCTCAGCTGGTCCGTTATTTTGAATGTGTGCAAATCCAGATCATGGGAAGAACCGACCAGAAGTGAATCCAGATACTCTATTAGAGGTGTAATGACGAGCTGGTAGCCCCAAGATGCATAAAGATCCAGCAACTGACGCCTGAGTGATTCCAGTTTGTGTGCTTCCACCGGTAGAATTTCTTCTACGCCATCCGGTAACAACCAACGATCTGCCGAAGTCATTTGAATACCCGTTGTACGGACTCAGGGAGCCTGTGAGCTAGTTAATAATATAAAGCAATACTGTGCCAACCAGCATGCTTCCCAATCCAATGCCGCGCATGGTGTTGTCATCTATCTGATCTAGCATCAATATCAGCTTGCGCCACCTATTCGGTGCGATAAATGGAATGACACCTTCAATTACGAGCATCAAGCAAAACGCCACGGCCAGATCATGTACCATTTTACCACTCGTTCCTGGACTGTTCCGCTCACAGTCGAAACAAGACTAAACTACAATTATTGCAACCGCCACAAACAGAAACCTGAGTCGCACCATCTGGTACAACTCAGGTTTCTGTTTGCTTTAGTGTTTTTCTGTAACGCCCATCTCAGCCAGCGATATAAAGCCTGTTAATATTTACTGGTCGATACCCAAATCTATAATTGCACCGCTGTTGAGATACTTAAAATAATCACTCTCCGGATCGAGCAGTAACACATCACCCTTACTGGAAAAAGTTTCTTTGTAAGCATTCAGGCTTCTGGTGAAAGCATAAAATTCAGCATTCTTTTCATAAGCATCAGCGTAAACAGCTGTAGCTCGTGCATCTCCGTCACCACGAGTTTCCTGAGCATCTCGGTAAGCTTCAGCCAAATGTATAGTTACCTGTCTATCTGCATCAGCTCGTATACCAATGGCTAGCTCATCACCTCGCGATCTGATTTCCTGTGCTTCTCGGTTTCGCTCTGTAATCATACGATCATATACTGAGGATCGTACATCGTCAGGCAAATCTATTCGTTTCACTCGCACATCGACAACTTCGATTCCAAAATCAGTAGTGACAGACTCATTAAGCCCATCAGTCAAAGCAAGCATTAGTTGGTCTCGCTCACCGGAGACAACTTCAATTAAATTGCGCGTGCCAAATTGATCACGTAAACCGTCGTTAATTCGTTCTGACAATAACGCCCCTGCAATCGCCGTATCACCGCTCGTAGCTACAAAGAACTGACCGACATCGCTAATTCGCCATTTAGCATAAGAATCCACCGAAAGAAATTTCTGTTCTAAAGTGAGAAACAATCGTGGTGGTGCATCTTCGGTTAAGATTCTTGCATCAAATTTTCTAACCGTATTTACCCAGGGAATTTTGGCGTGTAGCCCCGGAGCAACATCTGCATCCATCAGCTCACCAAACCGGAGCAGCACAGCGCGCTCAGTTTCCCTAACAACGTACAACGTGTTGCCGGTTACGAATATCGCCAGAAAAAGAAGCCCAACTAGTAGGAAATTTCTCATGTTACCGCCCTCTTCCCGTAGCGATTCGGCTACGGTCCACTGAATTACTATCTGAAGGTCCCGATAAATAAGGAGCCAGCTCATTGGCCAAGTCCTGAATCTCGCTCCGGCTCAAATCGCCACTGCGCCCGATAGCTGATGAGTTTTGCTGCATGATTTGGTCAAGCGGTAAGTACAACATATTGTTACCACCTTCCACGTCGATCAAAATTTTGCTGCTATTAGTCATGACTTCTTGCATTGAATCGATATACAGCCTCTGCCGAGTTACTTGTGGTGCTTTCAGGTACTCGGTTAGGAGTTGATCAAATCTGGACGCATCACCCTCGGCCATGGCGACGACTTCTTGTTGATATGCGTTAGCCTGCTCGATCGCCTGCTGCGCTTCACCACGAGCCACAGGAACAATCCGATTTGCATATTGTTGCGCTTCGTTTTGGACTCGAGCTTCATCTTCACGCGCTCTTATCACGTCATCGAAAGCTGGGCGCACTTCATCGGGTGGCTGGGCATCGACAACGCTCACTTGGCTCACCAGAATACCGGTATTATATACATCCATGTAATCTTGCAGACGATCATGAACACCGTTGGCAATCGCATCTCTGCCAACTGTGAAAATGTTGTTCATTTCGTTTCCGCCGACTTCATGGCGAATAGCCGATTCTGCCGCGTTATCCAGACTACGTTCAGGTTCCTGTACTCTTAGAACGTATTTCACCGGATCTGAAATTCGATACTGCACAGTAACCGCCAAATTCACGATATTTTCATCGGTGGTGAGCATATCGTTTCGATAAGAGCGAGTTTGTAATTCTTCTACGTTTACCCGCATCACTTCGTCAACTAGGGGCGGATTCCAGTGCAAGCCAGGCTGAACGATTGCGTCAACTACCTTGCCAAACCGCAGCACCACGCCTCGCTCGGCTTGGGCCACCTGGTAGATACCCATAAAGCCCCAGATCACTACTATGGCTACTGCCAACCCGGCAATCAGCCCGCCGGTTAAACCGCCACCACCACCAGCGGCAGAACCTGTATTGCCGGAACCCCTGCCAGAACCACCAAAAAGACTGCCAAATTTCTTGGTTAGGTTTTTGATGACCTCATCGATATCTGGCGGTCCCTGGTCACCACCGCTACGCCGACCACCCCCCCAGGGATCGTTATCATTGCCGTTTCCGTTTCCGTTATTTCCCGGTTCATTCCAAGCCATTGGTTTCTCCATAGCTTTCGATCTCTCAAGTAGATCAATCTTAGCTAATAATTAAACATTTACACAGTACTTTGATATACCCATACTCTTTATAGGTCTTCTCGCTCAAGTAAGCGTGTCAAATCCGCTTTGGGCAGACAGATCTGCAAATGACAGATACCCGCATCATCCACTTGCTCTTCTTTGACGGCCCCACGCTCATATAACTTACTTCTCAGTCGTGCTTGTTGCGGCTGCAGATGCAAAGTCTTAGTAACTAACCCACTAGCCAACAACTCTGCGACGGCCTCCTGCAATAGTTCTATTCCCTCCCCAGTTTTTGCCGAGACCCAGACCCGATAGGGCTTGCCGTTTTCATCCCGTTGCAGATAAGGCTCTCGACGAGGGATCAGGTCCAGTTTATTAAACACTTGCAATTGAGCAACCTGACCTGCACCGATTTCACTCAATACCATGTTTACGTGCTCGATATGTTCCAAGTGTGCTGTGTTTGCTGCATCTATCACATGTAATAAAATATTCGCTTCAATAGTTTCTTCCAATGTCGCACGAAACGCCTCAATCAACTGATGCGGCAGATGGCTTATGAAACCGACGGTATCAGCCAATATGGCTGTTCCGTAACTGGGCAAAACTATACGTCTTAGAGTTGAATCCAGTGTTGCGAAGAGCTGATCCGCTGCATAAATACCGGCACCGGTCAGACTGTTAAATAGCGATGACTTCCCCGCATTGGTGTAACCAACTAATGACACTGTCGCCAATTCGGCGCGTTTTCTTGACCGCCGACCTTGCTCGCGCTGCCCTCTGACCTTAGCAAGACTTTTGTTTATAGCCTTGATTCTCTGCCCGATCATCCGCTGGTCAAGTTCCAACTGGGTTTCACCAGCACCTCGCAAGCCGATACCCCCTTTTTGACGATCCAGGTGAGTCCAACCGCGTTTTAATCGCGTACTTAAATGCCGTAACTGTGCCAGCTCGACCTGCAGTTTACCTTCGTGACTTCTAGCGCGCTGGGCAAAAATATCCAGAATTAATCCAGTACGATCCAAAACCCGACACTTCAGATGCTGTTCCAGGTTTCTCTCCTGACTTGGGGAAAGCGGGTGATTGAATAAAACCACTTTCGCTTTACAGGCAAGCACTGCAGCTGCAATTTCTTCGAGTTTTCCAGTACCGACGAAGTAAGTAGGTGAAGGCTGCTTGCGCGCTCCGTTGATAATTGCAACGGGTTTAGAACCGGCTGATATAGCGAGTTCTTCGAATTCGGAAAAATCTTCCTGTGCATACTCCGACTGCAGAGAAATATGAACAAGAATGGACTTCTCGCCAGAACCTGGTCGTTCAAAGAACAAACAGAAACCTCAATTTAGACAGAATTACCCGAACCATCTTCGACATCGCCTTCGTGACCATCACCCTGATTCTGTATAGGAATTTTAATCATCCGCGCTGGAACGACGGTTGAAATAGCATGCTTGTAAACCATTTGACTAACCGTGTTCTTCAACAGGATGACAAATTGATCAAACGACTCAATTTGGCCTTGTAATTTAATACCACTAACCAGGTATATGGACACAGGGACACGTTCTTTCCGAAGAGCATTTAGAAAAGGATCCTGAAGGGTATGCCCTTTAGACATTGTTATTCTCCTTGCTTTTTACAATGAGTAATATTCTGAGACTCACTCTCTATATAGAGGCAGAATCTACATAATTCAAGACACAATCAATGGACTTTACTGGTGAACCGCGCAGTCTTTGCAGCTGACCCCAACTACGAAGCCAGGTTAATTGCCGCTTTGCGAGCTGTCTGGTGGCAATAGTACCCTTTTCGACCATTTCATCATAGCCTAATTCACCTGATAAATGCCGCCATACCTGCCTGTATCCCACTGATTTTATTGAGGGTAGAAACTGGCTTAGATCGCCACGACGATATAGTGTCTCCACTTCAGAAACCAAACCTGCTTCCAGCATCTGCTTGAATCGCTTCTCTATCCGCCCGTGCAGTTGTTGCCGATCTTCAGGCTGAATTGCAAAATAATGCAAATTAAAGGAAAGTGGATCTTGGATCGAATTATCTGCTTGCATACTGTGTAGCTCTGCCATTGTCTTCCCCGAAACCAGATAAACCTCCAAAGCGCGCTGCAATCGCTGGGGGTCATTCGGGTGAATTCGACTGGCAGATTGCGGATCAACCTTCGCCAGGTCTTGGTGCACTTTGTCCCAACCTTCCCGTTTGGCCAGTTGCACAATTTCCTCTCTAATCGTAGTATCTGCATGTGGCATGTCGGCCAAACCGTCGCGCAAAACCCTGAAGTAAAGCATGGTGCCACCAACTAACAAGGGGACGTCACCCTGATCCAACACCTCATCGATCTGTTGTAGGGCATCATTCCTGAAATCTGCCGCGGAATAGGGTTCAGCAGGATCCCTGATATCAATTAGTCGATGCGGAAAGGCCTTTAGCGCTTCACTATCCAACTTCCCAGTTCCAATATCCATCCCTTTATAGACTTGTGCCGAATCAACACTGATAATCTGAAATGGATGCCGCTTTACCAATTCCACCGCCAACGCAGTTTTGCCCGAGGCGGTGGGGCCCATTAAACAGTACACATTTTGCTTGGGTGTTAATCTGGTCATTTTAAATTTGTGTGTTTACTGGCCACGCAGGAATAATTTATCCAGCTCATCGATACTTTGAAGCACCCAGGTGGGGCGACCATGATTACACTGCCCACTGCGTTCAGTAGATTCCATGTCCCGCAGCAACGCATTCATCTCTGGAAGCGTAAGCTGCCGATTGGCTCGTACTGAACCATGGCAGGCCATAGTGGATAACAATTCGTCCTGGTGGGATTGAATGCGATCACTACTCCCATATTGCATGACATCAGAAATCACATCCCGAACTAATTGTTCAATATCAGCACCACGGAGTATGGACGGAATTTGCCTGACCACTATAGATTCGGGCGAGGCTCTATCAAGCTCAACTCCAATGCTCAGTAAAACCTCTCGCTGAGATTGGGCACAGTCAGCCTCTGCCTGACTGACAGCGATCGACAAAGGCACCAATAACGGCTGCATTTTTAATTCTTCACTGGCACAAGCGATTTTCAAACGCTCGTAAGTAATACGCTCGTGGGCAGCATGCATATCCACGATTATCAGCCCCTGCTGGTTCTGAGCCAGTATGTAGATGCCATGCAATTGGGCAATCGCGTAACCCAACGGCGGTATGTCATCGCTATCCTGATTTAGTTGTTCAAAGGCCGCCAGTTGTTCCCGCACCCTATTTTGATTCACTGCGCTCGGACCAGCGAAGCCACTTCTATTTAAATGTGCTTGTGCCAAAGGAAAACTGTCTTGCTGACTCAATCCGGCTGAAAACTGTGACCCATACACCGACTCGTTCGGAACACTGTTACCTGATTGAGTTGCCAGTTGGTCTGATGGAGTTACATCAGCCAAGGCTTTGTGCAGTGATCGATACAAAAAGTCATGCACCAGGCGGCTTTCACGGAAGCGCACTTCGTGTTTAGTGGGGTGTACGTTTACATCTACCGCTGATGGCGCCAATTCCAAATACAATGCGTAGGCCGGATGCCTGCCTTGAAATAACACATCGCTGTAGGCTTGACGCACCGCGTGGGTTACTAATTTATCTCGAATTATTCTTCCGTTAACATAAAAATATTGCAAGTCAGTCTGACTGCGCGAAAACGTTGGCAAGCTAACCCAGCCCCAAAGTCGTAAACCTGGCCCCTCAATGTCTACAAAAATTGCGTTCTCGATGAATTCTGGGCCACATACCAGCGCAACACGGCGTTGTTTTTCCTGCTCCGTTTTGGCCGCTAGTAGCTTGTGAATAACGCGCTGATTGTGTGTTAGATTAAACTGCACATCGAAGCGACTCAGTGCCAGGCGCTTAACGATTTCATCGATACGCGCAAATTCAGCTTTCTCAGTCTTCAGAAAATTTTTACGGGCGGGTGTATTAAAAAACAGATCGCGCACTTCAACAGTGGTTCCATAATCATGGGCAGCGGGCGACAACTTCGCTGCCATATCTTTACCTTCTGCCTCAACTTTCCAGGCTGATTCGAGATTTTCCTCGCGCGATTTTGAAGTAATGGCAAGCCGGGACACGGAACTGATACTCGCCAGCGCCTCACCCCTGAATCCTAAGGTGGCTAATTCTTCCAGATCATTCAATTCAAAAATTTTACTTGTTGCATGACGGTTTAACGCCAACGCCAGATCATCTTTGGGAATCCCCGCCCCTTCGTCCCTGACTCGCATCAGCTTTACGCCGCCGTTCTCCACCTCAACATCGAGCCGGGTGGCTCCGGCATCTAGGCTGTTTTCCAATAACTCCTTAATCACCGATGCAGGGCGTTCCACAACTTCGCCAGCGGCAATCTGGTTGGCAAGACGTTGGCTTAACAGGGCTACACGCTTCATGGGAATAATAAGATCAGAGAGGTCTAAGTCAGGAGGTATTGTAGCACTATCTGACGTTGAAAGATTAACCACTATGGTGCAGAAGCATCGAAAAATCTACAGATTACGAGAGGGGGATTTTTAGTACCTGGCCCACCATGATGCGGTCGCCACGCAAATTATTAGCCTGGCGCAAATTCGACAACCGAACCCGGTAGCGCTGGGCAATTTCAGAAAGGGTTTCGCCCCGTTGAATCTTGTGCTCAGAAGTAGAAGGCAACGAAGCCGAGCCTAGAATAATCAGTGTCTGTCCGACATGAATTGTGTTGGAGCTTAATCCATTGACTGATTTTAATTCATTCTGGGCGATTCCAAACCGCTGCGCTATTACCGACAGGCTGTCACCCCGCTTCACCGTGTAAGACGCAGGAACGACACCGTTATCTTTCTGCCAGGCCACCAGGCTACCTTCCGGCGGCGCATCATAGAAGTAATTCATAATACCCTGGGCAATGGCCTGGGTCATTTCTTGCTGATAGCTTGCGCTAGCGAGCTTTCTAGCTTCCTGGGGGTTAGTGAGATACCCGGTTTCTATCAGCATGGAGGGAATATCTGGTGAGTTCAGAACCTGTAGTGAGGCCTGTTGCACCTTGCCCTTGCGTAATCTGGCAATTCCAGCCAGAGAATCAAGTATCTGATCACCAGCAATGACACTTTGCTCCCTGCTCCAGGCCATCTGTAATGAAACCAGAGTCAAGGCCACGTCGTCATCCAGGCCACCGAGACTTATATCGCTACCCACGCCGCCAAGCAGATCCGCACCGTTCTCTTTTTCTGTAACCCGTCGCGCATTTTCCCGATCTGCTCGATCTCCATTCATAGCGTAGATTGTCACGCCCCGGGCAGCGCTAGTTTCAAACCAGTCAGCATGCAACGCAACAAATAGGTCTGCACGCTGCTCCCGCGCCATTTGAGGCCGACGTTTCAAATCAACATAGTAGTCACCATCACGGATCATCACTGGTTTGTAGCCAGGGGTCACTTCCAGATGGCGGAATAGGGCTCGAGACATCGAAAGCGTAATGTTTTTTTCTTTGATCTTCCCATCGTAACCAATTCCGCCCGGATCTTCACCACCATGACCCGCGGCAATTGCAATAACGATGTCCCGCTGCCCCTGAGAACTGTCAATTTTCGTTACGTTCTTAACCGCTGCACTCATTGTGGGTATTTGCTGGTCATAGAGATCGACTACCAGCCTGTAGCCCAACTCGCTATTGGGCTCAAGAGTAAAACTGGAAGGCTTGGTTACCGCAGCCATGTCCAATACCACACGCAACGTTGTTCCGTCGCGCTGGGCACTGCGGATTTCCGTTATTGGACTGCCCTTTATATCCACCGCCGTAAAATCTGATTTCGAAGTTGAGTTCTTGAGATCAATAACCACCCGGTCCGGATTGGTCAAGCTGAACATATTGTATTCAGCGCCACTACTCAGGTCGAAGACTATTCGGGTGTGATCCGGCGCGCGCCAGACCCGCATCTCTTCGACATTAGCCGCCAACACCAGACCCGATATCGATCCAGTCGATAGAAGGATCAAAGCTAGCCTGATTAAGGTAATTGGTCTGAAAATCACATTTACAGCCTGTTTATAGGTTAATTGCACGCGCACAATCCACATTGTCTATAGGTTTCGGCACAATTCCAGCAATCTTTTGGTCTTATCCTGTGCTGTACGGCGCTAGAGCCAATTCTTTGTGGGTTGCTAAAATAGAGAGTCTATCGTGCTATTGCTTGAAGCAGTCGAAGCCAAAGCGGCAATGGAGCAAATGAATGAAATCCTGCCACATAACAAACAAATCAAAACCGATTGCACTTATTTAAGGCGTAATGTCATCCTCAAGCTCATCATTTTTAACCAACAACGTGCCAAAATGAGAACCATCGAATAGTCGCATGAATGTTCGAGGTAAATTTTCAAAACCATCGTGAATATCTAGTTTAGATATAATCAGCCCCGCTTTATACCATTCTGCCAAATCCTGCAATGCACTTCCCATTTCGCCAGGGTAATCAAACCCCAGAAAGCCCTGCAATCTCAAACGCCAGTAGATTACTCGCATCATATTACGAGGCCCTGGCGCAAGAGCATCTCCGGCATTGTAGCTAGAGATTTGGCCACATAAAGCGATACGTCCGAATGGCACCATGTTTTCAATCACAGCATCCAGTGTTTCACCACCCACGTTGTCAAAATACACATTTACACCTTCCGGGCACAACTCTCTCAAGCGGGTCTCGATATTTTCCTTCTTATAATCGATTGCCCCATCAAGTTTGCATAAATCCAGCAACCATTGGCATTTTTCCTGCCCGCCGGCTATACCGATAACTTTACAGCCTTTAACTTTCCCAATTTGTGCAGCAATTGAGCCTGTAGAACCCGCAGCACCCGAAACAACGATTGTGTCCCCTGCCTTGGGCTCACCTTCACTCAACAAACCAAAATAGGCTGTGATGCTATTGCCACCATAAATACCCTCAAAATCTTCCAGCGAAACGTCTTTTGGTTTTAAGTTAGGGGTGGCTTTATCAGCATCAATTACGCTGTAATCCTGCCAACTGGTAAATCCAGAGATAATGCTATCAACTGGATAATTTGAATTCGCAGAGCTTATAACCCTGCCCGCTATTGATCCCATGACGGGATCGCCGATTGTCATGGGTGGCATAAATTGGCTCGTTGCCTTCATCATTGTGCGCATAGCTGGAGTGCAGCGAAACAGCAACGATTGGACTTGAATTTGTCCAGGCTCCAGTTTGGGTTCTTCGAAAGCCTGTTCCCGATATTCGAAATCCTCAGGCACGATCTCGCTTTCAGGCCGGCGGGCCAGCAACCATTGTCGATTTACTCGCTCCATATTTTACCTTTATATAGCAGCCCAAGTCGGACTAACTGCTCAATCGTAGTTTTACGCGACGCGAGTATTTTGCGTACTATTTACCGACCATTGGAACCTGCCCTTGTAAAAGCGTGGCAGGATCCGCTCCAGGCTTAGGTACAAATTTCTGCGAACGGCCCAGCACATTATCCGCTCCATACCAATTTCCATTTACATCTACACCGAACTCATGCAACTCTCCGAACTCACCTGGCTTGTTGCCATGTGCATCCCAGGAGAACAATCGATTGCCTTCAGTATCAAACTTAATAATCCGAACTGGTTGATTGTCAGATACCCACACATCCTGATTTTCCGTGATCAGAATATAATTTGGAAAATTCAACCCAGGCCAAGTAGCCAGATGTCTGCCGTTAGGGCCGAATACTTGTATGCGGTCGTTATTGCGATCCGCGACATAGAGTCGATCTTGATTATCAGCGGCTATTGAATGCACTGCATCAAACTGGCCCTCAGCACTACCTTTACTACCCCAGGCAGTAAGATAATTCCCGTCTTTATCAAACTTAATTACACGGGAATTAGTCAGGCCATCCGCAACGACAATACTGCCATCACTCAAAAATGCTAGATCCTGCGGTGTTCCAAGGTGGGTTCCATCGTTAGCGGTCTCATCTTTTATACCCAGATTCATCAACAATTTTTTGCCATCATTTGAGAAAACATGAACCTGATGGCGCCCTGCGTTGACGACCCACACCCGCCTCTCAGGGTCGTAGGGGCTAACCGCTATCATGTGTGGCCCACCTGTGCCTTCAAACAGATAGTCCCATTGACTCCAGTTCTCAATTAACTTGCCCTCATCATTCACCACGAAAATGACATTTTTCATTTGCCGTATTGTCCCCTTTGGAGGCGACAGTGCTGACAGCCCTTCAACGGACCCGTAGAAATAGTCGAATCCTGCTGGCAATGGGTCCGGAACGTGGAGCTCGCCTCGCTGAATGACAAATATCCGCTCTGTGGACTCCACAAATAACCCAGGGTGCGAACCCCAGATAAAACCCGGCTCTGAAAATGGCTCAAGCCATTCAGACTCGGGGATATAGGGCGATTCACCGTGATTGCCGGTGGGTGGATACTGATCGATCCACGATTGAGCCAGGACAGAAGTTGTTGTAGTTGCTATTAGTAAATAGCCTGCAGCGGTAATAAATTTAAGTGAGCGCATAGTCAATTCTCTAGTCAGTTGCGTGTACAAACGAAGACGAGTGATCTGTCTAACTCCCCTAACACACTATTTTGAGAGGAATTAATATGTGATCGTCAATCATCTCATTAACCCCGCTATAGGATCAAGGACGATACCAGAAGCAGGAATTCAAACTGCATCTATTGATCACCGTTAGGTTCATTGCGAGTCTAGTGCATCACTCAAAATAGATTGCCATCGTTCGGAGGTCACTTGAGTTTCAATCAACCTGCCTTCTCTTTCAATATTAAGTGTTATTATCAAGTCGGCTGGAGGCACAAGTGTTCCGCCTTTCTCAGGCCATTCCACCACACACAGATTATCCCCAGAAAAATAATCATCTACGCCAAGGTATTCCATTTCTTCTGGTTCGACCAATCGGTACAGATCAAAGTGGTATATATGCGCACTCCCAATTTCATACGGTTCAACCACCGTATAGGTGGGGCTCTTTACTGCTCCTTGATAACCATACCCGCGCATCAGCCCGCGGGTAAGTGTGGTTTTCCCCGCCCCCAATTCACCAATTAAGTAGAGCGTACCCCCACTATTAAACTGTTTATTTTTCCCATTCATCTCAGCCGGTTGCGAGTAATCTGCAGACGCGCGTCTTATTGCCTTTGCCAAGCATCGACCAAAGTTTTCAGTGGCTCCTTCATTGCTGAGAAATTGCTGATGACTACGCATGTGTTGTTATTAGAAAAAAGGATTAACAAGCTGGCGGATATGGCAAAACAAGTCGGTGGCAACCATGCCTCTTTGCCCGCCAGCAGACATAGCCAAATCACCTGCCTCGCCATGAATACATACTGCGCTGGCCAAGCTGTCTGCCAGGCTCAAACCCTGAGCCACAAAAGAGCCTGTAATTCCACTTAACACATCACCCATGCCTGCCGCGGCCATGCCCGGATTGCCCTCAGTGCATAAATCGATACATTGCTTGCCATTCTCTTCATAGCACACAAGACTGCCATTTCCCTTCAAGACACAACAGCCACCCCAACACTTCTGAATTGCTCTAACTGCCGCGAACCGATCGGCTTGTATCTCACTTGTTTTACAGTTAATTAGTCGCGCCGCTTCACCGGGGTGGGGTGTAAGTATCCAATTGTCTCTTTTTACAGTAATTCCTTCTCGATTTCTTTCCGCTAATAAATTCAGGCCATCGGCATCTACCACCAGAGGAATGTCATTGGCTTTATGTACCTGCAACCCAAATTGAAGCAGCTCACTGGACCAAGCAGATTTACCTAGACCAGGTCCGAGCACAATCGCTGTCGCTGCGCGCAGCGAGGAGGCAATATCGATCTCCTCGTCTTCTGTCCCAATCACCATTAGTTCTGGCCGTCTGGCGATGATAGCCGGACGATGACAGGAGCGAGTTATCACTGTGACCAAACCGGCACCTGCCCGCAGTGCCGCTTCAGCCGCCAACAGCACCGCGCCACCGCAGGCATGATCGCCGCCCACTACTACCACGTGTCCATGGTCGCCTTTATGGGATGATAAAGCACGCGGCAAAAACTGTGAGCTGACATCATTGATATCTATACGGCAGGAAGAAGGACTTATCCCATTATCGGCAGCAAATACTTCCTCAGGTACATCAAGGTCGTGATAAATAATATCGCCTGAGACGCCGCAACCGAGGTAGGTAACTAGGCCCTGCTTCATACCGATGAAAGTGACCGTCAACTCGGCCTTTACTGACGTGCCTAAAACTTTTCCCGTATCACCGCACAGGCCGGACGCAATATCTACTGCCACGACAGGATGATCCAAATTATTTAGTAAGTCGATAGCCGCAACATAGAGGCCTTTCACCGGACCGGCAAGACCTGTGCCTAACAGGGCATCAACGAGAACGGTTTGCTGCCCGGGGTAGGGGCCGATTTCAGCGTCGAGATAATCTTGCCAGGACAACATAGACACCTTTGCTTGCTCGGCCCACTCAAATGCCAACCGGGCGTCACCTTTAAGCTTTGCCGCATCTCCCACTTGCACCAGCTCAACGTTTAATCCTTGCTGCTTGCCCAATCCGGCAATTATGTATCCATCACCACCATTGTTACCACTACCCACAAAAACCACTATGTGTTTAACCTGGGGCCAGCGTTCCCTCAAGGCGTCAAATGTTACTGAGCCTGCTACGCGCATGAGCTTGAATCCCGCTATAGCAACTTTATCAATCACAATGCGGTCCAAAGCTCGGACTTGAGCTGCAGAGTACAAATTGCGGGGCAAACGCCCGGTAAATTCACTCATGGCTTACCTGTCAAACTTCTGAATTAATTTTCGCACTACGTCTAGCGCAGTCGCTAAATCCTCAATCGGAATATCTGCCGTCTTTTCAATGGCCCACGGGTCCTGAATCTCCCGTAGCTGAACATATGCGTCACGCCCCCTTGCAGACAAAATTACCAATCCCGACCTTTTGTGTCTTGGGTTAGGCATATATTCCAGCAAACCGTCCTCAACCATCACATCAGTAATTCGCTGCACGGCTTGTCGGGATTGGCCTAGCACTCTGGCAATTCCCGGCACGGTCATGCCCGCGTTAGACAGTGCAATAACTGCGATTACTTTCCACCGGGCGCTGGTCAGGCCCAAGTTATGTGTCATGGCATCGCCTTCTGCTACCAGAAAGCCATTTAATCTGAATACTGAAAGCGCCAGATCCAGAAACAACATACGTTTAGGGGAATGGACCATGCCACAAGGCCTCTATTTAAAATATTGCCAGCATGTTGTCATTATGCGCCTTAACAGTCAATATCCACTTTCACCGCGTGAACAGCTTTAGGCTTTGTTGTGTTGTATTGTGATGCAGTAGAATGTGTTGATATACCCCTCTTACCAAAAAGGAAAAAGCAAACAGTGGCCCATCAACTTTTTCTTAGGCTCATGTGCGTTAGCTTTCTGATGCAGTTTATTCCACTTGCCACCGCAGACAACTTGAGTGATGCATCTCGCTTGCTGCGCGTTGCCGGTATTGGAAGATTATTCGAGGAAACAGCGCAGCTACAAACCCGAGACATAATCAGAACGTATGCCAGCATCGTAAATATGTCGGCGCAGATGACTTTGCCAGATCAAATCAGAAATGATATTGCCGAGTGTTATCGAGTGATGTATGCCTGGGATAAATTCGAGTCCGGGATTGCCCGGTTGTTTGCAGACAACCTGAATCAACGGGAGTTACTCCTGCTAATTGATTTCTATAGTAGTCGGGGACTGTCCCCAACTGAAATTAAGACCTTTAAGGGCACTATCGCCAAGGCAGACGAATTACAGCTACTAATTAATGAATATATTTTCACCCATAGTGGGGGCTGTGTAGAGCAGGATACAAAATCAATCTTATCTTATGTAAACCAAAATTAAGCACCCAGTCTGGAGCATTCTGAAATCCGTGCAAAAGCAACCGCAAAAACCCGGCATTGAGCAGGACATTGAAGAGTGGCTGGACGCCCTCGACGACATTCATTGTGGATACGGCGCTGAAGGCGTTGCAGACATACTGCTAAACTTGCAACAATGGAGCGAAAGCCGACATATTCCACTGACAGGCAACAACCTCAACACGCCTTACCTGAACACCATTCCCTTGGCCAACCAGCCCGATTACCCCGGCGACATTGAATTAGAGAAACGTATTGAAAATATCAATCGCTGGAACGCCATGGCGATGATTTTGCAGGGACAAGATTCTGGTACGGGTGTGGGGGGTCATATCGCCACTTACGCATCTGCTGCCACCATGATGGAGGTGGGTTTTAATCACTTTTTCCGCAGGCAGTCGGCTAATTACGGCGGTGACCTGATTATATTACAGCCTCATTGTGCTCCCGGTGTTTATGTTCGCTCTTGGCTAGAGGGTCAACTGGAGAAAACACAACTGCAAAATTATCGCCGCGAACTGCACCCTGAAGGCGGTGTCACGTCTTATCCCCACCCCAGATCGATGCCAGATTACTGGCAAGTTGCTAACGCCTCTATGGGGCTTTCCACACCCACAGCGATCTACCAGGCCCGATTTGCAAAATACCTAGAAAATCGCGGTCTAAAACCCAAAGCCGGCGGCAAGGTCTGGTGCTTCATTGGCGATGGAGAGACTGATGAGCCGGAGGTGCTCGGGACAATTAACATTGCTTCCCGCGAGAAGCTGGACAATCTAATCCTAGTAGTGAACTGCAACCTCCAACGTCTTGATGGGCCTGTTCGTGGTAATGGTAAAATTATTCAAGAGCTGGAATCCTCTTTTCTTGGCTCTGGCTGGAATGTAATCAAGGTAATTTGGGGCAGTGGCTGGGACAAACTTCTGGCTGAAGACAAAAATGGCAGCTTGCGCGATCGGATGGAACAGTGTGTGGACGGTGACTACCAGCGTTACTCCATTCTACCTGGAGACCGGCAACGGGAACATTGGGTGGATGGAAATCCGGAGCTGGAAAAAATGATGGATTCGCTGTCCGATGCCGAAGTGAAGCAAATCAAACGTGGCGGGCAGGACGTTAAAAAGATTTTTGCGGCCTATAAGGCAGCTGCTGATAATACTGAAAAACCAACAGTGATTTTGGTTAAAACAGTTAAAGGAGAGGGAATGGGTCCCGGCGCCGAGGGCAGCAATACAGTTCATCAAAAGAAGAACCTGGACACAGCGCAACGCCTACAGATTGCAAAAAACTTTGGCATCCCACTTTCTGATGCAGCAATAAAGCGAGCAGAATTTTACCAACCCCTTGCCAGCAGCCCTGAAATTCACTACTTAAAAAAACGGCGCAAACAGCTAGGTGGTCCAATTCCTGTTAGAGAGACTACATGTAAAAAACTACTTGCTCCTGAATTAAATTATTTTAACTCTTTGCTTAGCGGATCAAACAATCGACCACAATCTACCACCATGTCGCTAGTGCGAATCCTTTCCGCCTTATTAAGAGACAAGTCGTTAGGGAAATATATTGTGCCTATCGTTCCAGATGAGGCGCGAACCTTTGGACTTGACGCACTATTTAAAATCGCCGGTATATTTTCACTACAAGGTCAGCACTACACTCCCGTTGATGTCGAATCGGTGTCAGCCTATCGGGAAGCGGAGGATGGTCAGATATTACAAGAAGGGATTTGTGAGACTGGTGCATTAGCTTCCTTTCTCGCGGCGGGTACTGCCTACTCTATCCACGGTTTACCAATGATCCCCTTCTACTTCTTCTACTCTATGTTTGGGTTCCAGCGTGTAGGGGATATGATCTGGACTTGTGGCGACATGATGTGTCGGGGATTTTTGATCGGCGGAACGGCTGGTAGAACGACCCTCAATGGCGAGGGCATTCAACACCAGGATGGCCATTCACAGGTGGTGGCAAATACCTATCCAAACCTAAAGAGCTATGATCCAGCTTTTGCTTATGAATTGGTAGCCATTGTTCGCGAAGGAATACACCGTATGTATGAGCTACAGGAAAACCTGTTCTACTACATCACCGCCTACAATGAAAACTATGTAATGCCACCGATGTCAGAACAAAAAGATATACAAAGCAGCATCATCAAAGGTTGCTATTTGTTTAACTTCAGCAAAGACAAAAACAAAACAAAACCCGCCATTCATTTGCTAGCCAGCGGCTCAATCATGCAGCAAGCAATGACTGCTATGGACCAGTTAGAAGCCTTAGGTTATGCTGTTAACCTGTGGAGCGTAACCAGTTTCAACGAGCTGTACCGGGAGGCACAAAGCTGTGACCGATACAACCGCCTTCATCCATTGAATAAACATAAAATTTCCTACATCGAGAATTTATTCGAAGACAAAGACGGTGTCTATGTTGCGGTTAGCGATTATATGAAAGCCTTGCCAAACAGCATTTCACCGTGGATGCCGAAGAATTACACCGTGTTGGGCACCGATGGCTATGGCCTAAGTGAAACCCGAGAAGAGCTTAGAAATTATTTCGAAATTGATTCCGACCACATTGCGCATGCAGCGCTGGTGGGGTTATACAAAAATAAAGATATCGATAAAACCAAATTCAAAATACAAACAAAAAAATTACAGATCGACCCAGACAAAATTGATCCGATGTTGCGGTAATTCGACTGCTGAGAATTTGATCGACTTCAATGAGTCATAGAATACATCAGGTAATTTATACCCAATCGATAAGCTGAATTGGCATAGCGAGTCGGATAGTCCGGATGGTAGGTGTGCTCCCAACCATCTCCCATATCCGAATTCCAATTGATGAGCACCATGACTCTTCCCGAATCATCCAAGATGGCGTGGTTAGTGGCGTAGTCTATGCCCTGCTCACCATACTCATCGGAACGATAGAGCGCTGGTATCATTTGCGGCCCATCAATATCGTAATAGCAATGAAATATCTCGTGCTCTGGTTTTAATTCGACAATCTCGCGGTCAGGAAAGACCTGACTAAATGCGCCGATGAAATTGTCCCACTGTTGCACTCCCCAAAAATCATCGATAAGCAGAAACCCACCTCGCAGCAAATACTCACGAAGATTTTCTATCTCGCTGGGATTCATTACTAGGCCGCCGCCCTGGCCAACCTCCAGCATATAAAGAAAAGGGTAATCGTAGATTTCCTTGTCATCCAGCCGCAGGACAATAGGATCGCTCATTACCCGAATATTGGTTAGTCGGGACACCCCTCGAAGGAAGTTCAAATCCGCATCAGGAAAATCTACGCTCCAGGGGCCCCCATAACCTCTAAAGCCCCTACCAAAGTAGGTGTCGAATTGCACTCGAACAAAATTGAATTCGCCCCCACGGTCATAGGCCAAACTGGAAAGATCCAGTTCGGCCCCGCGGGCAGCCGGTGAAAGTATTACTAACAGCAAAAGCAGTTGTTCCAATTTCATATTCACATCTGTGGTTATAAATATTTCGAGTTACGCTGATGAGTCACAGCAAGTTTGTCTTGATTGCCAGGTGAGTGCAAGTATTCGCCCCCACATTTTAAGTGAAAGCTACTGCAGCGAGGCGCAATAATCCTCATCGCTAATAGCCGGTGTAAACCAGATATAATCAAACGCACCCCGACCTGATATGGATTCCATGTAAACTGCGGGATCTACTTCTCCGTTTGCTACTTCCAGCAATGCCACAGAAATAATTTCATCTCTGCCTATGGCTGAGTCCAACGCTAAAATATAATTCGGCACCCCCAAGTCCTGGCGGATGTGGTAATTACCCGCGATAAGGACGCTGATGCCCTCTCCTGTTGTTGAAGTCAAAGCTAATGCCATTTGGTGATCGCGGACCTGTTGAACTCTTACCATTGCCGGAAACTGACTAGCTGGCAGTAGACCGCAATGACTTTCATCAATATCGGCATTGAGCTGATCCACAATTGTTGTATCCAGCACTTCCGCAATTTCGCCGGCTAAGGGCTCCCGGTAAACAAGCATCATTGTTTCGTTGCTGATATTAGCTGCATCGATCTCTATACGTGCTTGCAAAACATCAAAAAGCAGTGGCCCGTAGAACGACCAGTCCCAACCTTCTTCATCCCAGTCCAAGTATTGCTTTAGCTCATCCAGAGAGCCAATGCCCTGTGTCTGGATAATCTCCAGACGCGCCTGCACGCTCGAGTCCATCATTTCAAAAGCAACCTGTGAAAGCACCTTGTTGGCGGCTAACTTATCGACTATTAATTTCTGTAATCGATGATGATCAGGATTATCGTGCTTCTCTCCCAACAAAACATACCTGCCATCAGCAATCTCACGGTAAAGAGCTGTAGAATCAATAAAAGCACTACTGGCGCTTTTCCATATGCGGCCCACCAGAGGGTGGTCGCTGTAGAGTACCGAATCCCAGGGTGCCCCAGACTGATCTTGGGCCAATGTATCTCGAACCAACGTACCAAACAGGCCAGTAAAGAATACTGCTAATCCGATGTTGTTACGGCGCCAATTCATCCGACTAGTTCTCCCCACCCATATCTTCCC
>Ga0302137_1000026_pt1 | contig 48484 bp, 44 predicted proteins | sample CBN3_SCM_MG_FD_203127 | JGI IMG/M metagenome (GOLD analysis project Ga0302137, IMG submission 203127) | Marine microbial communities from Western Arctic Ocean, Canada - CBN3_SCM | ecosystem: Environmental > Aquatic > Marine > Oceanic | place: Canada: Western Arctic Ocean | collected 2017-09-15 | reverse complement strand
GTGGATCCAAGAATCAATAGTTCCTCCGCCACTAGTGAGTGCCGGAATTTTAGCGGAATTGATGAAGCAAGTTAAACTGCCGTCCAACCTAATGCATACCGGACAAGAACAGACAGCCTACAGTGCAGTACCAGCTAATTCAGACCTCTTAGCCAGCATAACCCTAGTGCAATATTCTAATCGCCAGGGAGCAATCATAGCTACATTCGAAGCAAATCTAGTTGATGTAACTCAAGTTTTACTATTTCAAGCAAAAATCAAAGGACTGGTTCCACTAGGACTCAGTTAATTTAGGGAGTAAATATGGAAGAATACCCAGACCATCTGCCAACAATTACGCTCCAGATTTCTCAGGCACTCGTCGACAAATACAGTAAAGTGGCAGAAGACCACAACCCTATTCACCAAGATACAGAGGCCGCATATAAAGGCCCCTTTGGGAAGCCTGTAGCTCATGGAATGTTAGTTCTTTCGACCGCATCACAAATCATGACAACTACCTTTGGCAAACGGTGGGCTGAAAAAGGCAGTCTAAAAGTTCGTTGGAAATCACCAACAGCTATACCAAGCAGCATATGTACATCAGCTCAACTTAAATCTGCAAGCCAAGAACAGATAAAGTACGAAATAGAGTGCAAAGACAACGATGGCATTTTGCTTTTCTCAGGAACCGCAACTCTGCGCCTAGACACTTGAATACCGCAGCCATCAGGCTTTTTACTGCGAATCCGTCTTACTATATTGTCTATGAGAGCGACACATTTTCGATTACTTCTTTGGGCTATGGCAATTATAGTTATATTAATAATTGCTTACCAAGCTCGAGTGGCGTTGATACCGTTCATGATAGGAACGCTTTTCGCTTATATGGTCTCGCCACTTGTAGATAGGATTTCAAAATTCCTGCCCGTTCAAACGCATCGCGGGGACGTATGGCGAAGAGGAATATCTGTACTAGTCGTATATGCGATTGCATTGGGAGCGCTTATAGCCTTCATTTCGGCAATAGCACCATCAGTAGCAGAACAAACCCACTCTCTAGTTGATAATCTCCCCGAACTACTAGAAAATGCAAGAGTTCAATCAAATATCTGGGCCGATCAAATAAGAGAGTTACTTCCAGAGAGCACTAGGGCACGGTTCGATCAGTATTTAGGAGATTTGATCGAATCATTTAGCAGTGGAGCCAGTCGCACGATTGAAAACTACCCAGGTTTAGCTAGTAGTGCTATCACAACTACTGTTGGAATAATTCTCGGATTCCTTGTCGTTCCGTTCTGGATGTTTTACGCAATTAGAGACAGACATTTTGTCGAAAATAATTTGACAAACACTGCTCCAGAAGAAGTCAGAAACGACGTCAGAAATATTGCAAAGATTGGAGATTCCGTTCTCGGAAGATATATCCGTAGCCAGTTAATCCTCGGGCTGCTTGTTGGAACTGGCGTTGGTGTAGCGTTGCAGTTTTTAGGAGTAGAGTGGGCTCTCTGGTTAGGTGTGTGGGCCGGCCTTACTGAACTTATTCCACTTGCAGGCCCATGGCTTGGTGCCATCGCTGGACTTATTCTCATCGCAGCGACAGAGCCGAGTCTTTTCATCTGGGTTGCCTTGGTTTACCTAGGAGTGCAAGTGATTGAGAATCTGCTACTCGTTCCCAGAATTCAAGGCCATGCAGTTCAAATACATCCGGGTATGGTTTTATTACTTCTCGTGGTTGCAGGTTCGATTTGGGGGGCACTTGGCGTGGTACTTATCGTCCCACTTGCTGCTTTGACAAGAGAACTTTTCTGGTACGCCGACCACCGACTTAGGGGTAAGAGTCCAGATGAGGCATACGAAGAAACTCACGTTGCACAACTGTAGAAATAATTAGTTTTTAGGTTATTTCAACATGACTATTTGATCGTGACAACAAACTGAATGACTATTACATAGTGACAACTGAATCATTGCCTTACACCGTCCTTCTTATACTCGCCCAGATCACGGCGGGATCACTTGCCACACTAAGTATATTTAACTTGAGATTTCAGTTGACGCGAGGATATTTACTGACAAGTGCGGCAACTATTTTGTCTTTTGCACTTCTCACTTCCGGGACTATTTTGAGTCTAGAAATACCAGAATCAATATCCGGTTTCTTAATTAACAAAGAGATGGAAAATATCACGCGATTGCTACTACACGGAACAGTAATACTGTCCGCCCTGCATTTACTCAGTTTATGGAAATTGGAACCAATGATATCTAGAATACTTGGCGCCTTGGCCGCTATAGCAGGGTCAGCAGCAATCTTCGCTTTGGCAGCACTCTTTTCACCACCAGCTTGGTCATATCATATTGTTGCAATAAATCTCGTGCTAGGGAGCTTGGTCCTTGGGGGTTCATTGATGGCCATGCTCTGGGGACATTGGTATCTAACTTCAGGCAAACTGCCGAAAGAGCCTATGGTGGCAATGGCGAAATTTACTCTCGGAGCTCTCCTGCTTCATGCCCTGTCGACGGGCATATTCTCCAGCCTACCCGCGGCCTCACCGCCAATTAATGAAGTTGCTTTTGGTAACCTGTACCTTAATGCAAATTTCTGGCTACGCATGAGTGTCGGTTTCGGCTTCCCTATTGCTGCCACTTGGCTCGCGTGGCGTGCCGCTCTTATAAACGGAATGATGTCAACAACCGGGCTTCTCTATCTCGCGCTTGGGGCGATCCTTGGAGGTGAGACCTTAGGTCGAGCATTATTTTTTACGACGGGTGTTACTACCTAATATAGGTCGTAGGCTTAGTTACTGAACTAACTCGCAGTGGATGCCGAGGGTAGTTATACTTTGTCAATCCAAGACACCTTGTCCTACTCGGTAGGTATCCGGAAATTTCCTTCACACGGGATTGAAATAGAGAGGATTCTACTAAAGATCCCCAGGCAACCATGCAACTGTCGCACTTTTTGAGTTGCTCAAATAGAACAGGATCATTCCCTGGGCCGACAGGATCCGGGATAGAAGTTAATTTTTTTGGGTCAGTTGATCTATATCCAAAGAGATTAACAATCGATATGGCACCAAAACCCCACCGATTAGAAAAGGCAATACAGCGGCGAGTAGTCGCATCATCTGTTTTATCATCAGCTGTACTTGGGTTCAACATAACCCACAGAAGCACATCCCCATTGCTCCAGCGCCGCCGCAACGAATATCTATATAAGTTATCGCTTGAAACAGAGGCTTCGCGGATCAATTGAGCAACTTAACTACATTCTTATGAACAGGGGCGCGCTTCACCAGCTCCATCCGAAGTCTGAAAAGACGAACCGCAGGCGCACGAGGATACTGCATTTGGGTTATGGATTGTAAAGCCACTCTTCATTAAATCTTCTACATAGTCAATTTCGGCACCTGAAATCATGGGAACAGAATCTTTATCAATCACAACTCTGACGTCGTCCAAATCTACAATCCTGTCAGTTTCCTCTGCCGTCTCAGCAATTGACATTCCGTATTGAAAGCCTGAGCATCCTCCACCCACAACAAAAACCCGGAGAAATGCATCACTAAAACCCTTATCAGCAAGAAGACTTTGTGCCTTAGTCACAGCTTTGGGAGTAACCGTTACAAATACCTCAGCTTCGTCGGTCGAGGCCATTTCCATCTTAGAAATAGTAGGACCCATACCTGGTAAAATTGATGTCATAGCGATTCTCCTTGTTTGCTTAAGTTGTGAACGATCTCAGTCTATCTTACTTTTCGATCAGATATGTCAATATCTGAGTACCCACTTGGTGGTCTTCCTCAGCTAACGTAACTCGAGCATCTAATAATTCGCTCAACAGCCTACAAGACCGCCCCACTTGGCCATCTTCATATCGAGCGACCATGCCCAATCCATACATTTCAACACGTTTTTGATCGCCGTCAACCGCATATCTCACTTGATAATCAATGCCTTCAAGGTACATGAATTGAGCCACTTGTTCTGCTCGCTCTAGCATCGTATCACCCGTAATTCGGTGCTTGTAGTCAGTTATTAATTGCGTCAATACTCGATCGTAAATCTCGCTTGGAAGAGAGTTGTCTCCGAGGCTACTAGTCTGATTCTGCGTGAGCAATAGAATTTGAGAAATGATTCGAGTCACCAAGCCTGCATAATTACGAGGAAAATGCTGGGTTCCACTTTCTGTCAGAGAGAAAAGAAACTTTGGTCTCCCCACCGATACTCGAACTGGCTCTTGTAAAACCATTCCATCACGTATCAAAACATCTAAATGTCTGCGAACTGTGGAGCCGGCAATACCCGTGTGGCGTGCCAAATCCAAAACACTCATCGGGCTATACCGCAGCAAAGAGACTATTTGACCTTTAGTGCCACGAGAACGTCGCCCTTGATGAACAGGTATCTCATGTTCGAATGTATTCAACATATTCCTAGCGTAGCATCCTTGCGTTATGCTCGATAGATAATGAGTGTCTCAACCGATGGTACAACACGTAGAACATATCTTGATCACGCAGCTACAACTGCGCTAGACGCCAGAGTATTAGAGGCAATGATGCCCTACCTTACGACTGACTGGCATAATCCATCATCAATTTATGTTGAATCACAGGGTACTCGGCGTTCGATCGATTCAGCTAGACATAAAATATCATCCATTATTGGCTCAAATCCTGATGAAATACTTTTTACATCTGGAGGGTCTGAATCTGACAATCTAGCACTGAGAGGAGTTCTTGAGGCAAAGCGGACTAGGGGGAAACACGTTATTACATCCGCTGGCGAACATCATGCCGTCCTAGACCCACTAGAACAACTAGAACACTTTGGAGTCGCCGACGTCACGCGCTTGCCACTCCAAAGAGACGGGACTGTCTCGATAAGTGATGTAAATAACAGTCTGCGAGAAGATACTGTCCTTGTTTCAATCATGCATGCTAACAACGAAGTAGGGGCTATCAACAACATCTCTGAAATTAGTTCCGTTGCCAAAAGTTATGATGAGCGCATAATTGTACACACAGATGCAGTCCAATCAATCGCTCATCTACCCGTAACAATCAATGATTTAGGAGCAGATCTAGTTACATTTACGGCTCACAAAATGTACGGGCCAAGAGGAGCTGGAGCTTTATATATAAAAAGCGGCACCCCAATTACGGGACAGATTATAGGAGGAGGACAAGAAAATAGCCTCAGAGCAGGAACAGAAAATACGGCAGCAATAGTTGGCTTTGCCAGTGCACTTGAAATTAGTTCGCAAGAGCGCGAGCGTGATTTGGCAAACGAACGTACGCTCCAACAAATGCTAATCAGCGAGCTGCCCAGGAAGATTCCATATCTGGGTATAACCGGGCCTAGTGACCTGAGCAAACGATTGCCCGGCCATGTCTCTTGTGTAGTTGGCTTTGTAGAAGGAGAGTCTATTTTATTGGCTCTCGATCTAGCAGGCATAGCTGCCTCTTCAGGGTCAGCTTGCACTACCGGTTCAATCGAACCTAGTCATGTGCTCACTGCAATGGGAGTGCCACAAGATTTGGCTAGGGGGTCGCTGCGTCTATCATTTGGTCGAAATAGTAGTGTGGATGATGCTAATGAACTTCTACTTAAACTTCCAGCTGTAATAGAACGTCTTCGCGCTCTATCACCAAATATCATGGAGCCAAGCCCAGATTGGACTGAATGGTTCTAGCGCCACGAATAACAGTGAGAAAACCTAACTAAACGTTAGTGATGCCTTTTCAGCTTAGTAAAACGGATTAATGGCAAATATCTTAGAATGGCCGTACCCAAAATTTCTGAGGCGTTAATCACCCCGAAATCTCTACTGTCAGTACTCGCACGCCGGTTATCACCCATAACAAAGTAGCTAGCATCTCTTATTTGATTAACCCCACGTGCTGACTGACTAACTTCCTCTATGTCGTCGTGCAAATAAGGCTCTTTCAAGAGCTCGCCGTTTATGTAGACTAATCTAGAAGCCCGAACGGACTCTCCAGGTAGACCAATTATTCGCTTTATGATGAGAGTGTCCGACAGCCCTCGTGGATCTCTGAAGAACACAATGTCACCACGCTTATGCTCGGTATCACTTTGTGTTCTTTTAACAAGTAGACGATCACCTACTACGAGAGTTGGAAGCATACTATCGCCCTGGAAACTAACTGGCATCCAGGCCGATAGTGCGCCCATAAATCTATCTTCTAGTTTTTGGTCGCCCAAAACATATCGGCAAATTCATCAACCTGCTGACGGAGGTTTGCAGCATCTGCAACATTCGCTCCCTGACGACATGCGCTCGCTGTCTTCATAATTTGCCAGACCTTGGCATGTAGGTCGGGGAATTTCTCTAGGTGCTCTGGCTTAAAGTAGTCTCCCCAAATTATTCTTACTTCATGCTTGACCTTCTCAGCGTGAGTTTCCTTCGCAGTAACATATCTAATAAATGAATTACGCGTCGCATTTGAATTCGCCTCGACTCCATCCATTAGAGTCATCATTTTTTCAACTGTTTCCGCCGCCAACTGCGCATCCTTGGGATCATAAATCCCACAAGGAACATCACAATGACCGTGAACTGTGATCTCAGGATTAGCAATCCTTCGTAATGTCACAGAAATTTGACTAAAGTTCATAATACAAAACCTCCCCTATCTATGCTGACTATCAGATATCTCCAGATTACCACGTCAGATTCATATTGAATGTCAGATTAGACACATCTATCCAGAAATTCCTGATTGCGGCAACACGACCACGAGAGGAGCGGGCTTAGGTGCTAGTACCAACAATGATGCTCCAACGAAATACGCAGCCAGTAGACAAATAAACGCGATTTGATATGACTGGTATATATCAAAACTTAGCCCGACAAATATTGGACCGATAGCCCCCAGACCTATGGTTAGAGGCATCCCAATTCCACGAATGGAGCCAAGATACTTTCGGCCATAATAGTTGGCCCAAATTGATTCACCCACTGGAATCGTACCGCCAAATCCAAAGCCCCAAAGAAAGAATCCTAGATATACGAGTGGCAGAGAGTTCGTCGAGGAGGCTACTAACATTAACATTACACCTGATCCAGAAAATATTAATGTTGCTGCAGCCAAGTAACGGACCGGTATTCGGCCAAGCCCCCAGGCCCACGGAATCTTCGAAGTCAAGTTAGCAACTCCATTAATTGAGAAAGCGATCGCGGCAACACTCCTACTAAAATCAGAGTCAGTGATGAAGGCTGTGCCATGCATAAGAATTGCCATCATTGCTGCGGTATTCAGACCATATGCTGCACTGATAAGCCAGAGAGAACGCGTCCTGATAGCGCGGCTTCGCGTGTAGGAATTAGTTTCGTCGGCGAGGACCTCCTGATATCCAACTTGTGTCACCGTGTCGTTTGTGTTTCGTTCTTTTACACCATCTGGAAGTAAACCATAATCTTCCGGTTTCTTACGCAATAACAATGTTGCAGCACTAAGAAGAAGAATTATTAACCCCGCCCGCCAAAGAAAACCAGCCCGCCAACCAGCGGTATCTACCACATAGGTCATTAGTAACGGCCATAGAATATTGCCCAGAGACACTCCAGTTGAACCCAGAGCGAGCGCCCAGCCACGATATCGTACGAACCATTTTGCGACAGTGACATTAACTACAAGAGGTCCCGCAAGCGATGCTCCAGCTGCACCACCGGTGACAGTCAGTAATGTAAATACTAAAAGTGACTCGATTGTGGAAATATACATAAATGTAATTCCGAGAACAGTTGCACCAATCGCAATTAACTTTCTTGCGCCATACTGATCCAGTAGTTGCCCTGAAAAAACACCCAATATTCCTCCTAGAAGGAGGGAGATTGTTCCGCTTAGCGAATATTCAGCCGATGACCAGCCCAAGTCATCCATCATCGGTCTCTGGAGAATACCAGTAGCTGTACCACTTACTCCTTGGGATGCGATTAATGCAAATATCGCTCCAAGGACAACCCACCATCCTTGGAAGATAGGTCTCCTAAATTTTACAGAATTATAGAGTGTCCGCACCGATTACATTTCCCTAATCGGATATTCAACCAGAATTAGCTAAAGGAACTCCACCACTTCGTCTCATGGGATCATCAAGTCCCTCATATGGCGGAAAAAGAGACTCTAGTTCTTTTCGAACAGGATCTCCCTCCGGTAGGTATTGAGAAAAATCTCCATCTGGCTCGGGTCTTTCTCGTTGGCCTGTGACGCTAAAATCTTTGATTCGCTCTTGAAGCATCATTAATGCCTGAAGAAGGCTCTCTGGCCTCGGCGGACAACCAGGAACATATACATCAACAGGAGTAAGTAGATTGACACCAGGGACAACGCTATAAGCGTACGCAAAGGGACCGCCCATCGTGGCACACCCACCCATCGAAATTACCCACTTAGGTTCGGCCATTTGCAGATAAATTCTTCTAAGTACTGGCGCCATCTTCCATGTCACAGTTCCAGCCACAATCATCAAGTCTGCTTGACGAGGAGATGCTCGAAATACCTCTGAGCCGAATCGAGCAATATCGTATCTACTCGTAGCAGATGCAATCATCTCGATTGCACAACAGGCAAGTCCAAACATTGCAGGCCATAGGGAATGAGCCTTTGACCAATTTAAAATACTTTCAGTCGAGGTCACTAACACATTTTTGCGAACTTCTTCTTCTATCGCTGCTCTCTCAAGCTCAAAGTCTTCAGCAATTGGAATTCCACCTAAATTAGGTATGCTCGTAACACCTGATGATTCCTGTGCAAATTGGAGAAGCCCTGGATTTTGACCTAAGGTTTCAGATCTCACAGTACCTATACCCGATGTATGTCGGTTCCAATCGAAGTCGTCCCGCATATTTTCCATATTCTTTAGATAGTAACGCTTCCTATAGCCAGGGTCGAGATGGTGAATCTATGTCGCTTGAAATAAAAGAAGAGGCGATAAATATCGCCTCTTCTCCAATCTTAGAAACAGTTCTCCTGGATTTAGTACATCTCACCGCCGGGCATTGCTGGAGCAGCATTTTCTGGCTCATCAGTGACCAATACATTCGTGGTTAACACCATCCCTGCAATCGACACCGCGTTCTCAAGAGCAGCCTTAGTAACTTTCGCTGGATCAATGATACCAAGTTCAATCATATTTCCATATGTGTCAGCGGCCGCATCGTACCCTTCACCCTCATTGAGTGCGAGAACGCGTTGAACAATTACCGAGCCATCTTGCCCTGCATTCGTTGCAATTCTTCGCAGTGGCTCTTCTAGTGCACGCCGCAAAATTTTCGCTCCGGTACCCTCGTCTTCATCCGCAAACTCTAGTGAATCAAGTTTTTCAACAGAATTCAAGAATGCGACTCCACCACCTGGGACGATGCCTTCGTCCACCGCAGCACGAGTAGCCGACAAAGCGTCCTCAACTCTGTGCTTCTTCTCTGTTAATTCAACTTCTGTGGCAGCTCCTACTTTGATGATGGCAACCGAGCCAGACAAGCGGCCAATTCGTTCTTCTAGCTTCTCTTTATCCCAATCAGACGTGGCATTATTAAGTTGGCCTCGAATCATCTGAGTCCGTCCTTCAACAGACTCTTCAGTTCCACCACCCTCAATCAACGCACATTCTTCTTTGGTAACAACCACTCGACGAACTCTTCCAAAATCCTCTACCGTCACGGTATCGTCAAGATTTCTATTCAACTCTCCTGAAATCAATGTTGCCCCAGTAAATGCAGCAATGTCACCTAGGTTCTCTTTTCTACGATCACCAAAACCAGGTGCTTTCACAGCAACCACGTTAATAGCGCCTCGTAATTTATTGACTGCTAAAGTAGCCAAGGCTTCTCCGTCAATATCCTCGGCAATGATCAATAAGTCCTTAGATACTTGTAATTGCTTCTCCAACCATGGAAGAACATCGTTCACAGAGGATAGCTTCTGGTCTGTTACTAAAATATAAGGATCTTCGATAACCGCTTCCATACGCTCTGGATTGGTGACAAAGTACGGAGATATGTAGCCACGATCGAAGGACATTCCTTCTACGTACTCAATCTCTGTCTCAACACCTCGGCCCTCTTCGATAGTAATGACACCATCTTTCCCAGCCTGCTCCATTACCTCACCAATAAGGTCGCCGATTTCACTTGAAGCTGCAGAAATCGCAGCAACCTGAGACATCTGCTCTCGAGTGGTAACTTGGGTGGCTCCACCAGTAAGTTCTTCTCGAATTTTTCGCGCTGCAACCTCAAGGCCTCGCTTTAATGCCATAGGATCTGCTCCAGCAGCAACATTCTTCATACCCTCATGCACGATTGCCTGGCCGATTACCGTAGACGTAGTAGTTCCGTCACCCGCGATGTCATTAGTTTTTGACGCAATTTCTTTTGCTAACTGCGCACCAATATTTTCGAACTTATCACTAAGCTCTATGTCTTTAGCGATCGTCACCCCATCATTTGTAATCGTAGGATTTCCAAACCGCTTATCAAGTACGACATTTCGTCCTCGCGGACCTAAAGTCATTTTAACCGCGTCAGCCAATGCGTCGATTCCGTCGCGAAGTGCCTGACGTGCGCTTTCATCAAAAAGAAGTTGCTTAGCCATATGTGCTCTGCTCCCTATATCTCTATTTACTTACTATTCAAAACGTGCCTGTTATTTCGTCAACGAGACGGACGCACAACATGTACAAATGAAGTACCCCCGAAGAAGACATTCACCGTCTTAGCACTCTCAGACGGTGAGTGCTAATTTACCCACTTGTGAGCCACTGCGCAAGTGGGTAAATATAATTTCTACATATCGCAAAAAAATATATTGCCCGCAAGACCAAAATCCATAGCACCTTTTGTAAGGATAATTCCCTCAAAATACAGCTATAGCAAGACATTCCCTGATTCTAAATTATATAGTTAGGAGACTCTCACTAATTAATACCAAGTCGGCCCGCTATGAAATAATCAAAGGGTTGTCCGTTCGTTCTAACACTTGCCCAATAATCCAACTTTCCTGATTATTTGTTTTCATCGCCTCTGAAAACAAGCTAACGTCAGATTTAGGCAAAGCTATTAGTAATGGTCCAGATGTTTGCGGATCGAAAAATACAGAGATCAGCAGCTCCGAAACCAGTGAATTGACCTTGATCACCTTCTCAAGGCTAGATCTATTATTACTTAAACCATTAGATTCTGCCCCTGCAGAGAGCAACTCAAGAGTGTTCGAGAACAAAGGAACCGCGTCACTATATATTTCAAGAGTACATCCTGATGCGTTCGCCATTTCAACTGAATGTCCAATCAATCCAAATCCCGTTACGTCAGTCATCGCCGATGCATTATGTAACCGCGCCAACTGAGACGGAATCTTATTAAGTCGTAACATTGACTCAATGACAATTGGTAGGCTGAGATGAGATTCGGGCAAAGACTCTTTTGCGGCAGTCAAACTTATTCCAGTTCCTATGGGCTTAGTCAAACACAAAACATGTCCAGGCATAGCTTCGCTATTTCTGATCAAGTCATCGGGCGACACGATTCCCGTAACGGAAAGTCCGAACTTAGGCTCGGGCGATACAATCGTGTGCCCGCCAGCCACTGTTCCACCTGCCTCCAAAACTTTCTCTCCGGCTCCACGAAGCACCTCGCTCAAAATTGCATTGTCCAATTGCTCGGGCCACGCAACGATATTTAAAGCAAGTTTCACGTCCCCTCCCATGGCATAAACATCAGACATTGCATTCGCTGCAGCAATCGCTCCATAGGTCCATGCATCATCAACAAGTGGTGGAAAGAAGTCGAGAGTTTCAATTAAAGCGACTTCATCAGAAATTCTGTACACAGCTGCATCGTCTGCATTTTCAAATCCCACAATCAAGTTTGGGTCGTTTGAGTCTGAAAATAACTTCTGCAATGGGCGCAAAACTTGCGCCAAGGACTCAAGTCCTAGTTTTGCACCTCATCCGCCACAACTGGCGAGATCTGTAAGACGAATTATTTCATCTCTCGTCAAGTCGAACTCCTCACGCTAAAAAAGTTCTAACATATAAATTATGAGTACAAGTGTACAACGACCGAAGAAACTTCAAAATCAAAAACTGTGGAATCCGGAAGAAATAATCGAGATTCTTGATATTGAATACTCACGTCCGCCACAACAAACTTCAAGATCTCCTATTTTTGAACTAATTCTCACTGTTTTGTCACAACACACCTCTGACCATAATTCTGGAGAGGCTATGCACCATTTACTAAGAGTATTTCCAGATTGGCAAAGCGTTTTAAACTCACCCGTGAGTGTTTTAGAGGAAGCAATTCGCCCAGGTGGCTTGGCTCCCACGAAGTCAAAACGTATTCATCAAATTCTTAAGGAGATAAAACAGCTCCAACCTGACTTTAACTTAAATTTCCTCGCCGTTCAGCCACTTGAAGAGGCGCGCACTTGGCTAACATCGCTCCCTGGAGTGGGTCCAAAAACAGCAGCATGTGTCCTGCTCTTCGCACTTGGGCGGCCGACTCTGCCGGTAGATACGCATGTAGAGCGGGTTTCAAAGCGTCTGGGTCTTGTACCGTTAAAAATGAATGCTGACAAGGCGCATATTCTACTAGAAAAATCTGTGAAACCAAAAGATGTATATGCCTACCATATGGATCTTATTCAACATGGGAGACGAACCTGTAATGCCCGCAAACCAAAATGTAACGAATGTGCGTTGATAAAAAAGTGCCCGCAAAATGGCGTACCTATTGCATCTTGACCGAGTACTACTGCCCTTGCATCCGTCTTTTACGGAGCAGCCAAAGCCCTAACAACACAGTGACCCCAGATCCAGCAAAAGCTAGAGGACGTGAAATCAGTACGAAATACTCCACTGGGATAGAGCTGAAAAGTAACGCTGTTCGGATAATACCGGTAGATAAATTGACACAACCTATTACCGCCGTCACTTGCTTAAGAAATTTAGTCTCTGATTGGATGTTCCCTCGAACAGCTGGAAACATCTCTTCCATCAACAGACCGGCCAATGGCCGATTAGCAAAAATTGATCCAAACATAAAAGCCGAAGTCACGAAATCTTCAATCGGATCTGTTGCAAAAAAAATGCGTGCGCTTCCTGTAATCAGTCCCAATATCGCTCCACCGAAGAAAAGTGTCCCGAAAAGCAATAATAGCCAACGTAATCGAGTTCGTTTGCGAGTTAGAAAAAGTACGTATAAGCCTGCGATGGCTGCAACTAATATCCCGAGTCTCTCGTCTCTCTCAAGAGCAATGGAAATAAAAGGAATCGGCAAAACTGAAAATATCACAGTCTTGTCTAGTTTTAAAAGTTGTGACAATGGAAGCTTAGATAGATCTATTGGCCCAGCCACAGAATTGGCAGATGATTTATCCAAGTGATCTGATTCCTTACGACTTGTCATGAGTCTCAAAATCTAACAATAAACTCATCTCCGTATTAGATCTCCATTCTCCAAATTTATACCCAGTCTCTGGTTCAAGTCCAATCCGCTCAAAATTAAGGCTTTCATGAAGCAAAATTGAACCGATATTAGACGAGTCTATCCAAGCAATCAATACGTGAAGCTTCAAGCATCTGGCCGCTTTAATTGAGTGAGTGAGAAGTTGTTTACCTACCCCTTTTCGCTGATACTCTGGGTCTACATATACGGTGCTCTCACGCGTATACTTGAAACCTCCACGAGATCCGCGATAATTCGTTAAGTACGAAAATCCAAGTAATCTCTCCTCCATCGTATCTTCTTTCTGCACACACACAAAAATCGGCTGTGCATCACTCTCCGTGTGTGATAAGAACCAGTCAAGTCTCTCTGGCGCAGACCATTCGTCCGTGTGCCATGTGGCAGTCCCTTCGCGAATTTCTCGATTGTAAATCCTATTTATAGCATCTAAATCCGAGCGTTTGACTGGTCTGATTACATGATCCATAGCAGTTATAATAATCAACTCGACAAGATAATGGATAGATAGAGGATTAGATGGACCACGATTCGGCAAATCAAAGTCAAAATAGCCTGAGCTGGCTAGTCGACGGCGGGGTAACATCTGCGCCCGGCTTTTTGGCTGGCGCAAGTTATGGCGAAATCAAAAATTACGGTGACGAGCCACGATTTGATGTCGGTATCTTGGCCGGAACCGAAAATTGCACTGCGGTGGGTATGTTCACTAAAAGCTCTGTCACCGGATGGACAGTTCAACGAAGCAGAGAATTACTTGGAAAAGGAAATTCGTTCAGGGGTGTTGTAGTTAATTCGGGGAATGCAAACACCATGACTGGTGAACAAGGCAAAATTGACTCGAATGAAATGGCGGCACTGGCATCAGCTGTCCTTGAAACGGGTCCAGACCTTATTTTGAACGCGTCGACCGGAGTAATCGGCAGAACATTACCCATGAAAAAGCTCAAGGCAGCTATCGAATCGATTGACATGCGTCAGGACGGAGGAGGTGATTTTGCTCGATCAATTATGACCACCGATACCACCACTAAACAATGCGCAATCAAATTCATCGTTGAAGATATTGAGTACGTGGTCGGTGGATGTGCCAAAGGATCTGGGATGATACATCCTAATATGGCAACCATGCTGGCGTTTATTACGACAAATGCCTCGGTTGATCCCGACTGGCTACAAAGCACGCTTACCAAAAACGTCGATTGTACCTTCAATATGCTTGATATTGATATGGATACTTCAACCAGCGATACAGTTTTACTTTTTGCAGCAAATAAAACTGGAGAACAAATCACAAGTAACGAACACCCTGCAGCCGAGTTATTGTCGCAAGCAATTTTTCAGGTGTGCCGTGAGCTCGTTAGAAATATAGCTTTTGACGGCGAAGGAGCCACGTCTTTGATTGAAGTTGTTACGAAAGAGGCAGCTACGGAAAACGACGCGAAGCTCGTTGCAAAAACCATCGTCTCATCGCCGCTAATAAAAACCATGGTGACGGGTAAAGATCCGAATTGGGGTCGCATCCTAATGGCCGCCGGACGCTCGGGTGCTGACGTTGATCCTGATTTGCTATACGTAGAAATTGCAGGTACAGGAGTTTTTAAACACGGGTCTCCCATGGATGTCGACTTGGATCAATTATCGGTGCAGATGGATACTGAAGAACTGAAAATAGAGATATCTCTTGGAAAGGGAATGTTTGAGGCAACTGCTTGGGGCTGTAACCTCACAAAAGAATACGTGACAATCAATGCTGATTACACTACCTAACGGTCTGACGGAGAACTTTTAGTGAATCAAAAAAACATCCCGATTAGCGTTATTAAAATCGGAGGCTCTACGCTTGGGTCGAGCGATACGTCACTGCGCGACATCGTAGCGCAACATGGTAAAGATCGACTATACATAATTGTTCATGGTGGTGGTGCCCTGATATCTCAATGGCTAGATCAACTAAACATAGAAACCAAATTCCTCGATGGTTTACGAGTGACTTCGGAGCCTGCGCTTGATGTAGTCATCAGTGTACTCCGAGGGATTGTAAATACGTCATTGGTTTCCGAAGTGAATAGCCTTGGCGGTAGAGCGATCGGGTTAAGCGGTATCGATGACCAACTTATTGTTGCGCGTCAAACTAGCTCAAAATTAGGATTGGTTGGAACAATTACTCAGGTTCGTACGAATATTCTGACCCATCTACTAAGTGAACGATATATTCCTGTTATTGCGCCTGTCGGCGTTCAGCCTCCTGCACAAGTATTAAATATAAATGCTGACGCAGCCGCCGGTGAAATTGCTCGTGAAATTAATGCGGATGAACTGATATTCATGACCGATGTAGATGGCCTGCAAGATGAAACTGGTCAGACATTACAGGTGGCGGATAACGACTTAATCAAAGAGCTCACACGTAACGGAACTCTCACTGGTGGAATGATACCAAAGACTGATGCGTGTCTCAGAGCTGCTGAAATGGGGATCGACGCGCGAATTATCAACGGAACAAAGCAGAGTGCTCTATTATCAATGGAGTCGCAGAGTAACGGAACCAAAGTTAGATGGAACGGACGCTCTTGACCATATAAAAAAATGAGTCTTATTACGTGAATTAGAAATATAAAAAGCCTGGTAGGCTGAGGGAGCGGTATGACATTTTTTGATGATAAAAAAGACGGTGATTTAGGTCCTCCTCCAGACATATTCAAGTTTGGCAATAATTCAGGCTCGAGCGGAGTCCCGGTGAAGTGGTTTGTGTTCGCTGGTGCGATAATTCTTTTATTCATAGGCTTAAGCACTGGTAAAACAATTTATGCAAATATTCTTTGGTTTGACTCGGTGGGCTTTCGAGGCGTGTACAGCACGGTAATTGCAACCAAGTTGATTTTGTTTGCGATTGGATTCATTACGGCTGGTAGCATAATCGCTTTAAGCGCCAAGCTTGCTGAACGATTCGCACCTCCGGTCAACATCGATCTACTCGAAGGCGAGTTAAACCCAGCCTCACTGAAGAAAATATTGACGGTACTAGTTGCTGGCATAACTATATTTCTCGCAATTCTCTTCGGTGTGGCGCTCTCATCATCGTGGGAAGTAATACTGCTTTGGTACAATGGCATGCCTTTCAACATGGAAGACGCTCAGCACGGAAAAGATCTCTCGTTCTATATATTTGACCTACCCTTCTTCCGATTTATTCAAGGCTGGATCACCTGGCTCGTAATAATCAGTGGAATAGTGGCTGGCGGAATATATGGACTGACTCTTTTTGGCAGATCACTTGAGCAAATAACATCTTCACTGCCACGTGGCCTCCGAATTCATGCCTCCACAATAGTGGGTCTATTGATCATATTAATGGCTTCAAGGACTTACTTTGATATCTTTGATTTAGTAAACAGACCCGGAGGAATTGTTTACGGAGCGACGTACACCGACGTTACTGCGCGGCTCCCGGCCATGTGGGTGATTATGATTCTAGGCATCTTTGCTGGAGCAGCAACGATTGCAAATTCATTTCTTACAGATAAAGGATTCAAGCTACCTTTCTTCGTGATTGGGCTTTGGATCGCGGCAGGCTTTGTGGGCGGTGCTCTTTATCCAGCCAGTATTCAGAATCTTCAAGTAAACCCAAATGAGCGTGAAAAGGAAGAAGCTTATATCGAGCGTAATATCGAAGCTACACGTTTTGCATATGGCTTAGATAAGATTGAACAGCGACAGTATCCTGCTAACGAACGTGTAACTCCTGCCGAATTCGCGGCAAACCCGAAAACTCTAAAAAATGTACGCGTGCTTGATCCAATACCAGTACGTGACACTTTTAATCAGATACAGGGAATTAGGCAACTCTATCTCTTCAAGGACGTGGACGTAGATAGATATCAAATTGATGGCGAGGTAAGGCAGGTAATGATCAGCGCGCGCGAACTCGATATTATGCGAGCGCCTGACAGTAACTGGACACGAGAACGACTTCAGTACACTCACGGATATGGTGCCGTTATTTCACCTGTTAATGAGATAGAGGTCGACGAAGGCCTGCCAGTTTTGTGGACAAGCGACATCCCACCTGTGTCCGATGTTTTGCCATTAAGTGAAACGGGAGCTCGTATATATTTCGGAGAACTTACTAATCACCCTATTGTCGGAAATAGTAATGAGCCGGAGTTCGATTACCCTGAGGGAGAAGGAAACGTAACCACGAAATATGCCGAAGATCGAGGAATTAGTCTTAATTCTTTGGCTAAGCGTATAGCACTATCCTGGGAGTTATCTGATTGGAATCTAATGATTTCAAGTCAAATCACTTCAGATTCAAGACTTCTCATGAAACGTAATATTAAAGAACGTATTACATCGATTGCGCCATTTATTTCGTTAGATAGCGACCCTTATTTAGTAAATATTGACAGTGAGTTACTCTGGATAATCCCTGGATTTACCACTGCCAACAATTTACCCTATAGCCAGCCTCGAGGAAGCATTAACTATATTCGGAATTCAGTAGTCATCACGGTTGATGCACAAACAGGTGATGTGATTCTTTACTTAATAGATGAGATCGATCCCGTAGTGAATACCTGGGCAAAAATTTTCCCTGATCTCTTCACTTCTAAAGATCAAATGCCATCTGACATAACAAATCACTTGCGCTACCCACCGGATTTATTTCGCCTACAGCGAGATCTCTATTTGAAATACCACATAACAGATCCCACTGTATTTTTCCTTTCAGAGGATTTATGGAATATTCCAACTGAACGATTTCATCGCACTGAACAACCAGTTGAACCCTACTTTGTTGTCATGACTCTTCCGGAAGAGGAAAAAGTCGGAGTTGTCGCCCAAGAAGATCTGGAATTTGTGTTAATGACCCCATTCACACCATTGAATAGGCGTAACACCATTGCGTGGCTCGCCGGCAGGTCAGACGGCGAACATTACGGGGAGCTCGTTTCGTACCGATTCCCGACTGACTCAAACGTCCTAGGGCCCGGTCAAATAGAGTCGCTCATCGACCAGGATCCTGTAATTGCGCAACAGCTAACCCTTTGGGACCAAGCCGGCTCAGAAGTTATCCGAGGAAACCTTCTAATGATTCCGATTGGCTCTTCATTTATTTTCGTAGAACCTATCTACCTACAAGCTGAAGCTTCGCGCCTACCCCAATTACAGAGAGTCGTAGCTGCCAACGGAAATCAAATTGTCATGGAGAAAACACTCCCGCAGGCTATTGAAGTTCTATTGGGCAAACGTAGATCTTCACTGGATGGAAAACTGCTCCAAACTGGGGCAACTTCTGAGACCAGTAAGGATAGCTCGTCTGATTCTTCGGCTACACAAAGTTCGACTGACCTATCTGACCTAATAAGTGAGGCTGAGAACTCTGCTCAGCAGCTTGAACAGGAAATAGATAAACTACGAGGACTTATTGACGCATTGCAGAAAGCGCTCGAAGGTTCCACCGAGTAGCTACAATATTTCTGCCGATGACTGAAAGGATTATGATGTTATCTATTCCAGAACGTGAAGCAAAAATTCACATGAATATGTTCAGGCGAGCTCCTATGACGTTAGTCAGGGGAAAAGGATCTCGAGTTGAAGATAGTGACGGAAAATCCTATGTGGACTGTGTGGCAGGGATCGCAGTAGACGCTCTGGGGCACGGTCATGCCGGTCTCGCAGAGGTAATAGCTGAACAGGCCAAAAAATTAATCCACGTTTCTAATCTCTATTACTCTGAGCCGCAAATTAACTTGGGCGAAATGCTAATAAGCTCCAGTGGCCTCGACAAATTATTTTTTGTGAATTCAGGTGCTGAAGCAAATGAGGGCGCGATTAAACTTGCTCGAAAATGGGGAATCCAGAATAGAGACGGAGCTTTTAACATAATCTCGACCGACAACAGTTTCCATGGGCGGACAATGACCACTGTCGCAGCTACGGGAACTCCAGCCTATAGAGAACCGTTCGGACCAACGACACCTGGATTCGAGTTTGTTCCGTTCAATGACTTTAATGCTCTGAAACAAAAGGTTAATGCTGAAACAGCGGCAATATTGCTTGAACCTATTCAAGGAGAGGGTGGTGTTAATGAGCCGGACCCTTCCTATCTCAAGCAAGTCCGTGATTTATGTGATGCCGAAGGAATTCTACTTATTCTTGATGAAGTACAAACAGGCTGCGGTCGTACCGGAAAAATGTTTGCCTTTCAGCATTACGGAATTATGCCGGATATTATGACTCTTGCTAAAGGATTAGGGGGCGGAGTCCCCATTGGCGCAGTATTGGCAAACGAGAAGGCTGCGGTCTTTCAACCAGGTGATCATGGCTCAACTTTCGGTGGGAATGTCTTGGCTTGTGCCGCATCTGAATATGTAGTGGATCAAATACTAAATCAAGGGGTACTAGAAACAGTAAACCAACGTGCCGCCTACCTCGAAAATAAAATCAAACAACTTGAGGATCGTTCAAATCTAATAGTCGGACAAAGAGGAAAAGGACTTCTGAAGGCAATTATCTTGAGAGATGACATCGCTCCTGACGTAGTGGGTAAATGCATTACTGCCGGGCTCCTTGCCAATCCTGTTCGCCCGAACGCTATTCGTTTAATGCCACCGCTGGTGATAACTGAGAACGAGTTAGATGATGCTTTTGAGATACTTGAAACTGTCCTAAAGGAGTTTGAGTAGCCGGGATAACGCAACCTATTTAGTGAACTTCCCCTATAACAAGATTTCCGTCCTGAATTGTGGGGACTTGGTACCTCAGCAGCCTATGTGGAGTGTCCTTCAAGCCCGGGTCTTTTTCTAGCAATATTTCTGCCTCTTCCTTAGCTGCAGAAATTAGTTCAATATCGAGAAGTGCCGCAGCAAAAAGATTTGTGACTCCCTCACCACTCTGCTCGACCCCAAATAGCTCACCTGGTCCTCGGAATTCTAGGTCAGCCTCAGCAATCTTAAAACCATCGGTGTTAGCTTCCAAAGTATTCAAACGTTGCTCAGCATCTGCCGTAGGAGCATCAGCGGCCAAGTAACAATAGGCTGCATCTAGACCACGGCCGACGCGACCACGGAATTGGTGTAATTGAGACAGGCCAAAACGATCAGCATCTTCGATCAACATCACTGTGGCATTAGGCACATCGATGCCAACTTCAACCACCGAGGTCGCAACTAGAATCGACGATTTTCCGTCCGAAAATGATCGCATTTTTGCCTCTTTTTCTGTAGACGACATCCGTCCATGAACCAACGCAATTGAATCAGATATATCTGCGAATACTTCGGTTCGCAACCGCTCGAATTCATCAGTTGCCGCGCGGGCCTGTACGTTGTCCGATCCTTCGACGAGCGAACATATTATGAATGCTTGCCGGCCTTCACTAACTTCCTTGCGTATCTGTGCGTACGCTTCAAGACGCCCTAATCCCTGAACGAATTTTGTAGCTACGGGGCTGCGGCCAGCTGGTAATTCATCAAGTCTGCTAAATGCTAAATCACCGCGTGATGCTAATCGTAAAGTTCGTGGTATTGGGGTAGCGGACATGACCAACAAGTGCGGAGTTGTTGTGCCGCCAGCCTCGACGACTTGACCTTTCTTTCTCAAGGCAGCTCGCTGCATAACTCCGAATCTATGCTGCTCATCTATAACTGCCAACCCAAGTCTAAAATAGTCCACCCCATCCTGAATCAAGGCATGCGTCCCCACAGCAATATCAGCACCACCATGCTTTAATAATTCAATTGCCGCTGTCCGATCCTTGCCTTTTGTTGAGCCAGTAAGGAGCACGACCCGAAGTGGTCTATCAAATCCGGGAGTATCAACCATTCCTTGAAGAAGTTCCGAACCTGTCTCTTTATCAGCAAGTAATTTTAAAATAGTGCGATAATGCTGCTCCGCCAGAACCTCAGTCGGTGCCATTAACACTGCCTGCGTCCCAGACTCTATTGCAGAAAGCATCGCTGACAGCGCAACAACCGTTTTGCCAGAACCGACATCACCTTCTAAAAGTCGTGCCATGGGTGCTGACTTGGTTAAGTCTGCCCTAATCTCTGCCAAAGACCGTATTTGAGCGGTTGTCAAAGGAAATGGAAGAGAATCAATAAAAGTTTTAGTCGCTGATTCTTCACTTAGCTCCAGAGCCTGACCTTGAATCCAATTTTGACGCCTCCCAATGGCCTGCAATTGATTGATTAATAATTGATCGAAGCTAATACGCCGTTGAGCCGCATCTCTTGTCTCATCTGATGCCGGATAGTGCCAATCAACTACAGCTTGTCTAAGCGGGACTAATTGTCGTCTTTCTCTGATTTCCTCAGGAAGCGGATCTTCAATACGATTGGCAAATTTATCGAGGATACGGGAAACTGCAGATCGTAGCTTCTGCTGGGATATGCCTTCTGTCAGGCTATAAACAGGTGCATGCCGTCCAGCTACTTTGCCTTGATCAGTATCCGAATCTAATCTCTCGATTTCTGGAGCCTGAAATTCAAAAGACTTGGACTTTAACCTCGCCTTACCTGCTAAAGCTATGTCACTTCCAACAGGTAAGCGCTGCGCTATTTGCCCTTGTGTTCGAAATAAATTAAACCATATCGCTTTAACTGGTCTCCCTTCCAAATCATTCAATACAGCTTCCGCAAAAAATAATCCTCTCTTAGTTTTTCTAACGTATGTTCTTCTTACAATTCCCCTAAACGTCTGCATTTCATCCGGAATTAAGTCAGTCGCTTTTCGCACAATTGATGAGTAGTCGTTATGAGTTCGGGGAAAATAGAACAGAGCGTCACGAATTGTGTTGATACCCTTAGTCACACCCAATTTTTTCAGATCATTCAGTGATAGTCCCGATGCCGCATCACTGAGAGGAGCATCAAGTCCGAGTTCTCCTGGGGCGATTTGATTTTTCCTCACCCGTACCACTGAAGTTTTTTTTGGCCCAGAAGATGTGGTTTCCTTTTTTTTATCGGACCTAGATAAGGGAGTCGTTCTCGTATTTTCAGAAGACTGCTCAATCTCAATCGTGGCTAGCGCTCTTTGTAGCCAGAGTTTCCGATCATCTAGACCAAGTGCAGCATAACCGGAAGCCGGAAGATTTCGATAAATTCTTCGGACCACGGAGTTTCGCGATTCTCCACGTATGGCAGCACGCATCGCTGCGTCCATTCCGCCAGAAATTAAATTAGTCGCTCCGGCTTGTCCTTCGCGCCGAAGTAGTGACCATAACCAACCTAAATCCGTAGCCACGGACTAGTCCCTCAGCTCTTAGCAACTATCCAATGAAGTCCCACAGTTCCAGGTCCCAAATGCACACCCAAAACTGGGGTTACATCGTATATTGGGACCTCGCCAACATGTGGCCTCATTAGAGCCTGGACAATTTCGGCATTTTCCTGACCTTGACCATGGACAATACTTGCCCACTCAATTTCGTCTTCGTTGGCCATATTAACCATGGTTTCTAATGCCTTCTTCAAAGTTCGAACACGTGTAACAATAGTGACATAAGGGGGTTCATCACCTATTCCTAATATTGGTTTGACCCGCAGCATTGAGCCAAGTACGTACTGACTCTGGGTAAGCCGTCCACCTTTTTTCAAGTATTCCAGCGTATCAGCAATAACGAACGATCTAGTGCGGCTTGCAACATCCTCGGCCAGCGCAATTGCTTCATCAAGCCCTCCCCCATTGTTTGCCAGTTCCGCTGCCCGAATAGCAGGAATTCCCTGTGCCATGGAAGTTCTTCTTGTGTCTACCGTGGCAATTCGTGCCCCACTGACAAGCTCTATCGCCTGTTTAGCAGAATCCAATGTCCCTGAAAGATTTCCATGAATAGACACAAATAGAATCTCATCCGCCCCGTCATCAATTAGTGATTGATAGGCCTCTGCAAATTCGCCAGGTGAGGGTTGGGATGTGGTTGGATGTACATCAGAGGAGGCGAGTCGCTGAAAAAAATCATCACTCGTAATATCTCGCCGATCTTTAAGTTGTTCGTCACCAAAATGGATATTTAAGGGAATCAAACCTATCCCGAGCTCTTCCGCCAACGAATCTGGAATATCACCTGCAGTATCTGTAAGTATTCTTAATGTCATTATTTCTCCTCAAAACACGCCACAACTTTTTTTTTCAGACAAGGACTCATTCAAGACTTGCTATAAAGGGGTACAGCGGTTGTCCTCCATCTACTATATCCAATTCTAGCGAAGGAAAATGCGATTCGGCCATTTCACTGAGTTTTTCTATTTCTTTCGGTGTAGCGCCTTCCCCAGTGTATAGTGTCATAATCTCCGACTGCGATGCTTCCGCATGCCTAAGTACTGAAATTAATGTCACAGCAAGTGAGGTATCTGACGCTACTAACTCACCATCAAGAAAACCTATTCCCGCCCCGACACGAATATCTATTCCGTTCACTGATGTGTCACGGACTGAGTTTGAAATTTCAATCGACTGCACCAGTTGTATAGATTCGTTCATGAGGGAACAAATCTCATCAATATCACCTTCGGGAAGATACGCCATCGCAGCACTCAAACCAGACACCGTAGACTTCGTCGGAATCACTCGGAAAAAATCCGGATTAGATTCCGCAGCTTGTTCGGCAGCTAAAACAACGTCCTTGTCATTTGGCAATATGATAACGTGCTCTAACCCTGCGCCTTTGGCGGCTTCTATGAGCTCTCCCGCAGAAGCCTTGCCCGTCGGACCACCACTGATAATTACATTCGTCCCTAATTGACGAAAATTACTAATTAGTCCATCTCCACGAGCGACGGATACTAAGCCTATGGATGGTATATTTCCTTGTGGTGCAGCGCCTTCGTTGCTTTGCTGATCAGCCCAATCATCGTGTTGAACTTGCATATTATCTATCTTGATAGAAACTGTTTCGCCGTGGGTCACTGCGGCCGACAGTGCTGGTCCGGGGTCTTCAAGATGCACGTGTACCCGCACTGCGCCTGGGTCACCAACCACAAGAATAGATTCTCCTCCCAACTCAACAAGTTTCTTCTCGAAATCCTTAAGACCAACATCAGCCAGCATGACAAACTCAGTACAATATCCATACCCTTCATGCTCGACGCCAGACATCTCGACCTTGATTGCACCGGTCACCACGGGTTCGGATGGAAGTTCTTTTTCAAGAAGTGCGGTTGCTATACCTTGCAGAATCACGGCCACCCCCATGCCGCCAGAATCAACTACACCCGCCTCCTTCAACCGAGGTAATAAATCCGGTGTTCGTGCTACCGATTCGTACGACTCAGTAACAACGGATTCTAAAAATACTTCCAGATTAGCGGTAGAATTCTCCCCGGCGGCCGAAGCTTCTCGCATTACAGTCAACATAGTGCCTTCAACGGGCTCAGTAATCGCCCTGTACGCATTATCGGAGGCGCTTCGTAACCCAGTCGCCAAATCTGAAACTGTTATTGAATCTGAGTGATTACTCAGCGCAGCTGCCAACCCGCCGATCATCTGTGAAAGAATAACTCCTGAATTACCTCGAGCCCCCAACAATGCGCCACGCGAAAATTTGCTCAGCATCTCAGAAAATGTCTGCGAGTCTAAATCATTAATCGACTCCAAAGCCTGGCGCCAAGTCAACAACATATTGGTGCCTGTATCTCCGTCAGGCACCGGATAGACATTGATTGCATTAATACCATCTCGGTTTACAGTGAGCCATTGCTCGGCAACAACCAACGCCTCATGAAATTTCTCAGCAGTTATATTTTCTTCATTCACAATCCAACCCCCTCCGATTCGACTGTTGCGGTGAACTATAGGTAATATATAGATCTCTTAATAACAATAATAATTCCTACGCAGGTTAAGGTGATGGTATGGCTTCAGGTAAATGTGACGTGTGTGACAAGAAAACGGTCTTCGGTCGATCCGTTCGATATAAGCATGGTGGAAACTGGGAACGCAAGGCGCAAAAAAGAAACCGTATGTTCAAGCCAAATGTACATCGAAAGCGCGTTTTTATTGATGGCCGATGGCAGCGAATAAACACCTGTACACAGTGCATGCGAACTGAAGCAAAGCACCAGCAAAAGAGTGGTGTGAGTTACGCGACGGTAAATAAGTAATCAATTTCTGATTTACGGGGTTCGGTAGAGCTTGACGACGTCCACTTTACCCGGCGCTGCTTCAACACAGATATCACATAGTGTGCATTCATCCAGATTTGACTCAATAGTCTCTATGCCACCCGAATCAGATGCTTGAAATATATCCACCGGGCAAGACTCTATCAAGAGTTTACAAAGTTCGCTGTCCGTCTGAACGGTCTCATCAATATCGACTCGAATAAAAATTGCAGTATTATCTGACATTACGATCTCCACTCTATACTTGAGATAGTTTTTCCTTCAATAGATTTGGGATATCACCGATTCGTTCAGCGACAGTTATGCCAACATCACGTAGATTTATGATCTTAGAGGCTGCCGTGTCAGCTTTTCCCTCAACAATCGTACCGGCATGCCCGAATCGCATACCTGGCATTTCATCGATGAATCTTCCTGCCATAAAGGCAACAATTGGTTTTGTTGAGCCCGATTTAGCCATATATTCTGCCAATTCATACTCTGCACGGCCACCTGGCTCAGAATATATAGCAATTGCCTCAGTATCGGCATCAGCATCAAACAGAGGCATGAGTTCAGCGTAAGATGAACCAATAATTGGATCTCCGCCAATACTTACAGCTGTTGATACCCCAAGACCAGCTTCAGACAATGAGTTCGCGATCTCGACTGTCATTCCACCGGAACGTGACATGACGCCAATTTTCCCGGGTTTAAAAGCTCGAGCACAGGATTCAGCCTGTCCTCCTAGTCCTCCTACTCTGGACTTACCGGGAGATATAATCCCTAGGCAGTTCGGACCAATAATTCGGGTCCCATATTTTTCAGCCACTTCCATTATCTGAGCAACCTGCTTACGCGGGATTCGCTCAGTGACTATCACTACAAGTGGGACACCCGCAACAATAGCCTCCAGAGCCGCATCCGCAGCAAATGCGGGGGGGACTGATACAACCGCTGCATCAACACGCTCACGACTTGTAAACGCCTTGACGGTATCCTCAACTGGTAAGCCATGTACTTTTCGGCCACTACGACCAGGTGTTACTCCACCAATTACCTTGGCGCCATAATCTAAGCATTCACGGGTCATAGTCACAGCCTCGCGGCCGGTGATTCCCTGAATAATGAAAGTTGTTCGTTCATCAACAAGAATTGACATTATTTCTCCAATCTGACAAAGAATAAGCCTGTACGCTTCTAGCGGCGATCTCGCAACTAGGAATAAAGTTGCGCATTCGCAGTCAGAAACGACGATCTTAATTTTGCTCCCCACCGACCACCATCTTTTGTGAAGACCCAAAGTGTATCGAATCCACTATATTCGGTGCCATCTTTCTTTCTACGAGATTGTCGCATCACGAGGTGAACTTTTTCATCACTCGCCTGCACGGCTTCCATCGAAATCAAATCCGTATGATCCCAGTCCTCAGCCAAAAGTTTTTCAGTCAATGCATTATGGCCAGTAAGCCAATCTGCAGGGGTGTCCCAGCTATCGAACTTTGTCCTCGCTAGACGAAGATGAGGAAAATGCATTTCAGCTATCATCGCCTGACTATCTCGCGAATTAAAACCATCCAACCATCGTCGAAAAGCTGCTTTAGTTTCTTCAGTAGAATTCATATTACGACCCACCCTAACACCTGAAATTAAATTACCTAGATATTGATTCAACATATTTCATTGACACAGTTTATTGGATATATGATTCAGGCGAATTATTATCAGAACGTGGCGTATCATATCCAAGATGAAACGCTGTAACGTGCGGGGGTAGCTCAGTGGTAGAGCGTCTGCTTCCCAAGCAGGATGTCGCGGGTTCGATCCCCGTCCTCCGCTCCAGCTCTTAGAACAGCACCTAATATCATTTGCGACTAGCCTACTTTTGAAACACCGCATTCAATAATGATTGAAGTTCAATATTAAAAATTCTTTTGAAGCGCTAGCAAATACTCAATTCCGACTCCTTTGGATCAGCTCACTGAGTTCTATGACCTCATTTTTTATGTATGTGGTCATTCAATCAATTGTTGCATTTGAGATCAGAGGTCAAAATAGTGACGTGGGCCTCGTGATGCTAGGACAGGGACTAGCAATGCTTTTTCTTGGCCCTATTGGTGGTGCCATCGCTGATCGAGTTTCGAAAAAAAATATCAATTTAATTTCACAAAGCATTATGACCTATGTCTTTCTCGCAAATGGCACGCTCCTCTTGCTCGATGTATTAGAACTCTGGCACCTGATAGTAAATTCGTTCATCCTTGGGATTGCGTCTTCGTTCATGATGCCAGCGCGACAGGGATGGGTAGTTGAGATTGTCCCTACCAAACTTCGTGGAAATGCGATTGCCCTTAGCCAAGTGGCTCTCAACGCCACACGCATATGGTCACCTGCAATCGGAGGCCTCATGATTTCAGCTGCTTATTTTGGAGCAGCAGGCGCGTACTATGCCATGGCCGCATTTAACATCATTGGGGTAATAATCATGTTTGTGCTACCCAATACAAAACCGATGGGGCACAAAGAAGGCGAATCACTCCTGACCGGAGTGAAGTCTGGAATTTTATACCTCCGCCAAGAGCCTAGACTGGGATGGATGATGGTTTTCTTTTTTCTTATGATTATGATTGGAATGTCTTCGGTGACAGCTCTTCCGGGCTTACTTGAAAATCAACTGAATTCCAGCGCTAGAGAATTCGGGATACTTCAAGCGATTACTGCCGTAGGTGGGCTTACAGCAAGTCTTGCAGTTGCGGGCTACGCGGCCTCTAAGCGAGCACTGAATATTTATAGTACTGGCGCCGCACTAATGGGAGTTGCTATTATTTGTACGGGTTTAAGCCCCTCATATGGCATTGTTATCGTACCGGTCCTGCTTACAGGAGTTGGCATAGGCATGTTCCAAACACTGAATAGTGCAATTATCGCCATCGATTGCGACCCCAGATTCTTCGGTAGAGTCAGCTCACTAATAGGTGTGTCATTTGCGGCTTTCATGCTGATTGGATGGCCAGTCGGATATCTGGCAGATAGGGCTGGGGAACGAGTAGCCTTCGTCGTGATGGGAAGTCTGGTACTCATCGCGGTAGCTATATTGACTCGAATTATTTCGCGTACCGCTGCCCCTACTCGAATATCGGTTGCCGCAGACGCGGCTGTACGTTAAACCTCAACCCACACTTCAGACGGTTCCAGCTCGCGCGTGCACCAAAGAATGCAATACCATCAACGAATGGAAAAAGTTAAACTTTCGGTTTTAGACTTGGCAATGGCAACAGATGGCGATACAACATCAGTAGCCTTGGATAATGCTACTCGACTGGCGCAGCGGGCAGATGATCTCGGATTTTTTCGTTTCTGGGTCGCTGAACATCACAATATGCAAACCGTTGCAAGCACTAATCCAGCCGTACTCATCGCTCACTTAGCTTTAAAAACCTCGAGAATTCGGCTCGGTTCGGGCGGCGTAATGCTACCAAACCACGCCCCTTTAGTCATCGCTGAGCAATTTGCACTTCTGGAGGCCTTGCACCCAAATCGCATCGATCTTGGAATTGGCAGAGCCCCAGGATCAGACCAACATACAGCGGCGGCGCTACGGCGCTCGCCAAACAACCATGATGCACAAAATTTTCCGATGAATTTGGTTGATCTGATGGGGCTTTTGGGTGACGTACGAGCTGATCAGGGTGTCTGGGAACACTTATCAGCTACACCTGCAGCAACTACTTATCCTGATATTCATCTGCTAGGTTCCTCAAATTTCAGTGCAGAATTGTCTGGGATGTTGGGTCTGCCATTTGTATTCGCTAATCATTTTGATACCGGCGGTACGCTAGAGGCAGTGCAAATTTACCGCGATAATTTCAAACCTTCTCCAATTCTTGATATGCCGTTTATTATTGTTACCGCTGCCGTAATTGTTTCAGATACATCAGAAGAGGCTGAATGGGAGTCAGGCCCCAGTCGCCTCCGGAAATACGGTATGCGCACTGGCCAGAGACATCCCCTACTAAGCCCTGAAGCTGCTAACGCACATCCAGACTTCCCCGCGGCAAAGGCTATGCCCTCCAATTCATTTATTGGCACCGCACACGAAGTTCTGAAGAACTTAACCTCACTGCAAAAAGCCACGCAAGCAAATGAATTAATGATTTCAACATCAACCTATAGCATTCAGAATCGTATCAAAACTCTTGAACTTCTCTCGGCTGCTTGGAAATCAGACGTGACAAAAGACAGCAAAGGGGTTCAAGAAGTAGAAATTCTAGAGAAAATTTAGTCTCACAACAGACAAATGGAGCTATAAACATGCCAAAACAGGTAATTAATGTCGCCGCTGACGACGCACTTACTCAAATTTACAGGTTAGCTAATGACGAGGGCGAGGAAGTAATAGCTGCTCGTCTTGCTGAAAGACTCGAGCTTAAGCCTGCTTCAATGGCAGGCATGCTATCAAGGCTCAAACGGGACAAGCTGGTAAAAGTTGACGCAAAAAAACGTGTCGCGCTTACTGCCGACGGTTTCCGAAGAGCAGAAAATATGGTTCGCCGGCACCGACTTGCCGAGTGTTTGTTGGTGAACGTTCTCGAACTCAACTGGTGGCAGGCTTACGGGGAAGCTCACCTCATGGAGCATTCCATCTCGGATATTACTGAGCCATTAATCGTAGATCGGCTTGGTAATCCAACTACATCCCCTTTTGGTGCTGTTATACCGGGAAGTGGAAATACCTCTTCAATGTCCAGAAAACGGCTATCTGAACAAGTTGATGGCTCAACTCACATTATCGATCGGGTATTTGAGGAAGATGAAGAATTACTTCGATTCTTCGAATCTGAGGAACTTAAACCCGGTGCAACTGTGAGAATAACCGAGCGTGCGTCCTACAAAGGAACCATCACAATTAAAGTCGCTGACAGACAAATTGTCCTAGGCCTACAGGCCGGGAGTAGGATTTGGGTCAAATAGACCAAATTCGCACCAATCAATTCGTCTACTTACGCTTCACAGGTACACCGCCCTGCTGTAAGTGGGTTAATACCCTATAAGTTGACAGTAATTATTAGTATGTACTAATGTAAAATATACTTATACACATGTTTATAAATACATTGAAGACACTTATTAAATATCTCTTCCAACTAATATTAATTTCACTTATACCCATCAGCATGGCGTTCGTTTCGTGTGCTAATAGCGACCAAAGCCTGACCGTGTATTCCGGGCGGTCCGAGAGTTTAATTGGCCCGATTCTTGAATCATATGAACGCGCCAGTGGAGTTTCGATAAATGTAAAATACGGCAAAACTGCGGAGATAGCCGCCCTTCTCCTCGAAGAGGGGGACAAAACACCGGCCGACATCTTTATTGCACAGGATGCAGGTGCACTCGGAGCTATAGCGAACGCGGACATGTTCGCCACAATTCCAGGAAACATTCTCAGTCTGGTAGCACCTGAATTTCGATCTAAGACAGGACAATGGATTGGCCTTTCAGGCCGCGCTCGCACTATCGTATACAACTTGGAAACAATTGATCCGGATCAACTTCCCGATTCAATTCTCGATTTTACTGATCCAAAATGGAAAGGACGAATTGGATGGGCACCAACTAATGGTTCCTTTCAGGCTTTTGTTACTGCTATGAGAATTCACCATGGAGAAGATATCGCAAAAGAATGGCTGCTGGGGATCATCGCAAACGATCCAAAGGTATATCCAAAAAACACGCCTATCGTGGCGGCGGCAGCAGCTGGGGAGATCGATGTAGGGTTCGTAAATCACTATTATCTTCACCGTTTTTTGGCGGAGGAAGGTGTGGAATTTGGCGCGCGCAACTACTACACAGCGCCGAACGATATCGGCACCCTGATCAACGTAGCTGGTGCGGGCGTCATCAACTCATCCAAAGACCAAGAGCAATCTCACGCACTGTTGTTGTATCTTCTTGGGGATGTATCACAGCGATACTTTAGTGAGAGCACTTATGAATATCCTCTGGCTTCAGGTGCTAGTTCTTACAGTGGACTACCCGAACTAAATTCATTGGGGGCAGTGAATATGGATCTGAGCCAGATGGAAGATGTGGCTCGAACTCTCAAACTTCTGAGGGAAGTTGGTGCACTCGATTAGTGACTCGGTTAGAACAATTAGTCGGCTGAGAATATAGTGGGAGCTTTAAGTAGCGCGAGCCCGACTCGATCACCTATATTTGTTGGTACGTAATTGAAACCTGTCTGGCGCACGTGAATATGTTGACCGTCACTCAATTCGACCAGTACCTTTCGGTAGTACCCAAAGTATTGCAAGTCCAAAACGACTCCGTCTACACCCCGAGGCGTTATCTCCACACTGTCCGGAGAAATTACAAGAGAAACAGCTGAGATTTCATCTAGCAACGACAGTGTCCCGAATGGCCAATTCAGTGTTCTGGGCGCGGAAGCATTGTACTGGAGGATGTTGGAGTCTCCAAAAAACTCGGCAACTGAGACATCTGAAGGCTGCGTGAATAACTCCTCGGGCACCCCAACCTGACGAATGTGGCCCTCTTTCATAAATCCAATTCGATCGGCCATTGACAAGGCTTCTTCCTGATCATGGGTGACCATTAGAGTGGTTACACCGGCGGATCTAACAATTCTCCTCACCTGCTCGCGTAAATTCACTCGTAACACAGGATCCAAATTTGAGAATGGTTCGTCTAAAAGTAGGATATTCGGCTGCGGTGCCAAAGCTCGAGCTAGAGCTACGCGCTGTTGCTCACCGCCTGACAGATCTGAAATTCTTCTGTCCTCAAAACCGACTAAATTCACTAAATTCAGATACTCGTGGGCAATAATATTTGATTTGGCTTTATCTCCCACCCCATAAGCAATATTCTCCAAAACCGTCATGTGCGGGAACAGAGCATAGTCTTGGAAAACCATACCTATTTTTCTCTCCTGAGGGGTGACAAATGTGGTGTTCGAAGATATAAGGTTCTGGCCAAAATAGAGTTCACCGCTATCCGGCCTTTCCAGTCCGGCGATGAGCCTCAATGATGTTGTTTTTCCAGAACCCGACGGACCAAGTATTGCGAAAAATTCACCCTGTCTAATATCAAGTGACAGATCAGTGACCGCTTGTACAGATCCCAATCTAAGAGCCAGTTTGTCGGCCCGAAGTGCGATATCAGTCTTACCTTGTCTATCATTCATTGTAGTGATCGATCCCAACGATTAAGTAGTATCAAGGGTAGCAAGGAAAAAAACACTAAGAGCAATCCAGGCAGTGCCGCGCGGGCAAAAAACGCCTCGCTTGAGGCACTCCACACAGAGGCCGACAAGCTTTCATAACCTAACGGGCTTAAGATAAGAGTCGCCGGAAGCTCCTTAATGGTCGTAATGAAAACTAAAACGAAGCCCGCGATAGCTCCGCGCCTGATGAGCGGAAAAGTTATAGTTGACATGACTCGCAAATTGCCCGCGCCAAGTCCTTTCGCAGCACTCTGAACATTCTGTTGCAGCTGACCAATAGAAACTCGAATTGCCCCTGCTGCCTGAGGCAAAAACAAAAGCACGTAACCCACTATAAGAACAAAAAATGTTTGATATAAAAAAGCAACATTTTTAGCCACAAATACCAAAGAGAGCGCAATTACGAGACCTGGTAGTGCATAGCCCGTATAAGAAACAGTTTCGGTTATACGTGACAGCCACTGCCTTCCATGTTGGACAGAAAGTATCGCCACTGGCGTAGCGATTAGACACGTGATAATTCCCGCCACGGCCGAGACAAGGACAGAATTCACAGCAGGAACAAGTATCGAATTAAGCGACTCCAAGTAATTTACTTCTCTGGTAAACCAGTAGATCAAAACCCCAATCGGGACGACAAGAGCCACGAAAAGGAAGATCGAGAGAAGGGCCACTGCAGGCCAGCGCCATTTTCCTAAAGTAGTGCCCCTGTCTTGAAGCACTGGGCGTGCAGAATTATAGTCTCGATTTCGACGAGTTCTCAGGTCCACAAGTACAAAAATTAGCGCGAATGTTGACAACAATATAGCAACGCTCGCGGCCCCAGTTCGGTCAAAAGCTGATTCATAGTGACTAAAAAGGCTGACCGTTAGCGATCTGCAATTCAGTAATGAAACTGCCCCGAAATCTGACAAAGCATACAACGCAATAAGCAGACCACCAGCAGCAAGCGCCGGACGTAAAAATGGCAAAGTTACCTTATAGAAAGTACGCACTGGCCCATAGCCGAACGTTCTAGATACTTCCGACATTCTCGGATCGATTGATCCGAGCGCGGGCCGCAGCGTAATGAGTAGGTAGGGGTACGTCGAGAGGGCAAGAACAATGACAGATCCTGAACAACCAGAAATACTCACCATATTTTCAACGCCAACCGGCTCCAACAATTGTTGTATCAGGCCTCTTTGCCCAAAAGCAGAAAGGAGCACAAATGATCCTATGTATGAAGGGATAGCCAACGGCAGTATGGCTAGCACCCCGAACAAATTGCGCCAGGGAAGATCAGAGCGTTCTAGAAGCCAGGCCATCGGTACCGCTATACAGAGAGATGTTGTTGTCACAGCAAAAACCATCCAGAGAGTACGCCAGACAACTGGTCCAGTTGAATCGGTCGTCACATATTCTAGAAAACGTGATGGCGAAAGGCTCAGCTGAAACAATAGATAAACTGGGGGCACAACGCACAGTATCACTACCATAATGGCAGCTGTACATAAAATCGGTCCCGCTGTTCGATTGCGCATATCAGATTTCCAAATGACTTGAGCCCATTATACGTACACACTACACTGAAAAAAATGGGATCACTAATACTCAATAATAGTCCATACAAAAGGAAAGGTCTCATCCTTTATAAAATCAGGATATATACTAAACAAAAATAAAACGAAATTTTGTGCAAGGGGATGAAACATGGGCTTAAAGCAATTAGAGGCATTAGTTGAAATTTTGCAAAAGGAAATCGAAAAAGGTCGCGGAGAGAATAATGTTCTCGGCACTTGGCATATTCACTACGAAAAACAGGATGAACAGCCCGTATTCTCGTTCAACAAGTGCGAAAGCGAAGTTTATTGTGAAGAAAGACCCACAGTGTTCTCAGTCGAAGGCAACATGATAGATGCTGGTGGCCCACTTTTCGGCTAAGCCTGCCCTACTGAGGCTTTCGCTTTGTACTCGTCAATAAGTGCCTGTGGCCTCTTTGCTGAGAAGTAGAGCGGAATTGCGAGAGCGCCTACAGCAGCTGCTGAGAACCATCCCCAGGTGTAATGGCTCGTTATATCAAGCGAAACTCCAATAAGAATCGGGCCGATTGTTCCACCAATTGTCGAAATGAAGCGTTCAGTTCCCATCAGTTTTCCAAAGGAGGCAGTACCATAAAAATCGACAATGACCAGCGAACGAAGAGGTACTGATCCGCCGAATCCAATTGCGCTAATGATTAGACCTGTAAAGGCAATCCAGACACCCGAACCATCCGCGAATAAAATCCCTATCGATAAAAGGGGCAGTCCGAGTGTCAGAAGTATGGCACAGATCCCTAACAACTTAGCCGGTTGGTAGCGGTCCCCTTGAAATCCGAGGATGATTCTCCCGAAAATTGAAGAAAGTGTGAGTACCGTAATTGTCAGACCAGCGGCTCCTTTAGTAAGTCCGTATTCGTGCTCAAAATAGGAGAATGCGAGCGTTAAAAGGCTCATCATCGCGAATCCATTGGCTACAAAGGCAGACATCAGTACTGCAAAAGATCGAGTTCGAATCGCCACACTCACCGGAATACCCCAATTTCTGACAGAGGGCACGCCGCTCACGCTGGTATCTGATTGAGCTATACCATCCATAGGTTGGGGATGGCTATCCGGTCTCGTCCTAACAAACATCCCAAAGGTCAGTCCTCCTGTAGCCACAAGTAATGCTAGAAGTTGAAGTGTGGATCTCCATCCAAACTCACCAACAGCTATCGCAACAATCGGAATCAATAATCCTCCCAAAGAACCACCTAATGTAGATAACGTTAAGGCGCGTGCACGTTTGCGCTCGAACCAAGTGACAATGGCCGCAAATCCACAGAGGTTCCCAGCCGTACTTGAACCGACAGACACCAAGCCCATTACAAAAAAGAAATGCCAAAGTTCGGTCATATGTGACATGAGTAACAATCCTAAGGAAGTGATTCCTATGCCGATAATTAGAACTCTGCGAGGACCAAATTTATCAATCGCCCATCCAACAAATGGAGCTGAAATCCCGCCGACTTCAGTCCGTACTGACGAGCCCGCAAACGTCACCCAAGCAGCCCATCCAAACTCAGAAATAAGGTCATTAAGGAATGTATTCATACCATAAAAAACTGTTGCTGCAGCAATTGCCGTCGTAGCTCCAGATGCCAGCACAACGAACCAGCCACTATAGATTCCAGGTGACGATCGAGATAAGGGACTATACATAATTCCAATCGTAGGCCTTAAGCGACTCAGACGCTAAGGCCGCATACAATTTATATAGAAGGAGAAAACGTTGGCAAACAAAGCATCGCTTGGAAACTACTTCGAAGACCTGACTGTCGGTCTTAAAATAGACCATGCCGTCTCACGTACACTGACCGAAGGCGATTCTGCACTATATCTGGCCTTAACGGCCTCACGATATCCGCTTTTCTGCAATACAGAGTTCGCGCGTAAACTGGGATTTATCAGAGAACCCATACATGATCTCCTTGTATTTCACATTGTTTTCGGAAAATCCGTACCTGATATTTCTCTAAATGCCGTGGCCAATCTAGGATATGCCGATGTACGATTTGGCGAAGCTGTTTATCCTGGAGACACTATCTCTGCTGAAACTGAGGTGATCGGAAGACGGGAATCGAGCGGTGGTGATACCGGAATCATTTGGGTACAAACCTTCGGTTATAACCAACATAGAAGAGAAGTTATTCGCCTCATAAGATGGGTTCTAGTGAATAAAGCAGATTCAGCTAATGAGACAGGTCCAGCCATTATTCCGGCCACTCCAAATGAGGTGGCCGTCGATGATTTTTATATCCCACAGAATTTAAAGCTGGGTGATTTCGATGGTCACGCCACTGGTGGGAAATGGTTTTGGGATGACTATGAAGTTGGTGAACGAATAGATCATGTCGAAGGTATGGCAATTGAAGAAGCAGAACATCAAATGGCGGCTCGACTATACCAAAATACCGCTCGCGCCCATTTCAATGCCCATGCGCTGAAAGATTCACGGTTTGGCACCCGAGTAGTCTACGGGGGACACGTTATTTCCATCGCAAGGGCACTATCGTTCAATGGGTTGGAAAACATAGTTCGCATTCTCGCTTTTAATGGAGGAACCCACACTAACCCCACAATCACGGGAGACACAATATTTGCTTACACCAATATTTTAGAAAAAATAAATCTCAATCGTGATGACTGTGGAGCGCTCCGCCTGAGACTTATCGCTACAAAAAACTTAGACCCCTACACTGAAAATTTTGAATTTAAAGTAGCCGATGAAAAAGGCAGGGAACGATATCATCCAAATGTGGTTTTAGATTTAGATTACACAGTATTAATACCGAAGAGAGTTAGGAGCGAGCAATGACAACCATCGCATCCAATCCCGCTATATCAGCGCGAACACTTGTTAATACATCACAAGAGGTGATTAGTAAAGCCATCAAGCATGCTTCGGAAATGACAGAAGGTGGCAAATTAATCGACCAGTACCAGGTACATACTCAAAGGATTGCCTACTTAACCACTGAAATTAGGGCTGCTCATGAACTAGTTGCATTTGTTGAGCGCAGTGAACATCGTGAAAGTAGTGACCATCACTCGGCAGAAATGGCGTATTGCTATGCGGCTGAAATTGCGCACAAGCTCCGGTCTCAGATTGAATCAGCTTGGGAAGATTTTGGTCTCGACGAAACAGATCTGACAGATCTAAACAGCCTAAGCGTTAAAGAATTAATTCGATCAGGTCTCGCGGAAGAAAGAATTAGAAGCATCGGCAGCACAGTCTTGATAACCGGTGGAGTAAACAACGTCGAATTAGAGGATGAAGTTGCGACCCTGACCCGTGATTTAGCTCGCGACTTCGCTAAAAATGAAGTCGCGCCGCTTGCACAAGATATCCATCGACAAGACTTGCTTGTCCCAGATGAACTACTTAAAAAATTCTCGGCCCAAGGATTCTTCGGTTCGTCAATTCCTGAAGAGTACGGTGGCACCGGAATGGGTGATCTCCCGATGATTGTCATCACCGAAGAACTTTCAGCTGCGTCGCTTGCTGCAGCCGGCTCACTTGCTACTCGACCTGAAATACTCGCAAAAGCGTTGCTCGCAGGTGGAACAGAAAATCAGAAACAAGAATGGTTACCTAAAATCGCCAGTGGAGAAGAACTCATTGCAGTGGCTGTCACTGAACCAGACACAGGATCAGACGTTGCGTCGTTGCAAACGAGAGCTGAGCCGGCAGAGTTTAATGGCACCAAAGGCTGGCGAATAAACGGAGCAAAAGCTTGGAGCACGTTTTCTGGTCGAGCAACAACTTTGGCGCTTCTAGCTCGAACGAATCCTGATAGCAGTCGAGGAAGTAAGGGACTGTCATTGTTCATGGTAAAGAAGGATCCTTTCTATGGTCATTCTTGGAAGTTTGAACAAGCTGAAGGTGGGGTAATGGAGGCAACTGCCAATCCTACCCTTGGCTATAGAGGAATGCACTCCTTCAATATAGGAATCGATAATATGTGGGTCCCTCATGATTGTCTGGTGGGTGAAGATTCGGGCGTCGATAAGGGTTTCTATCTACAGATGGGTGGATTTGCTGCTGGGCGAATCCAAACAGGAGGTAGAGCCTGCGGAGTTGCACAGGCGGCTCTCGAAAAAGCCTGTCAGTATGTTACCCAGCGTACACAATTTGGTCAGCCACTTGCAGACTATCAACTAACCCAGTACATGATTGGCCGTATGGCGATTCGAATCGCGGCGTCACGTCACATAACATATGCTGCGGCTCGATCATTTGACACTCGAGCGGTTGAACCATCTATGTCCAAGTTACTTTCTTGCGACGTAGCTGGTGAAGTTACACGAGAATCTCAATTATTACATGGTGGCTGGGGGTACTCGGAAGAGGATTCATCTGCGAGATATGTTGTTGACGCCCTTGTTTTACCAATTTTTGAAGGCACGAAGCCAATATTAGAACTTAAAGTGATTGGTCGAGCTCTCCTGGCCTGAGTTCTTCAAGATTAGTTGCATTCGGCGCTTACGGTAGTTTCTTCTCACTGCAGACGTGAGATAATAGGCCGATGATCGCACCTAACATGGACCGGCTTGCTCTTTACCTGCACATACCTTTCTGCTCTTCTAAGTGTGGATACTGTGACTTCAATTCATACGAAGGATTAGACCACTTAGTTCCTGAATACACTCCGGCAATTCTTTCAGAGATTGAATTATGGGGAGCAGCTGCGACGAAGCATGAGATTCACACCATATTCTTTGGGGGAGGCACCCCATCTCTTACTGATATCAACGATATCGAGGCCATAATCGCTGCAGTTAAAAAAAATTATCTACTCACTGATGATGTTGAGTGGAGTCTCGAAGCAAATCCAACCGAACTGACTTTGAAACATTTACAAGATCTCCGTAAAGCAGGCATCAATCGGCTATCCATGGGTGTGCAAAGTCTTCAAACGGATGAATTAAAGCTTCTAGATCGTGACCACACACCTGAACGTGTGTTTGAAGCATTCGCCGATGCTCGCTCTGCCGGATTTAAAAACATAAATCTCGATCTAATGTTTGGTTTACCTGATCAAAAACTTGAAACCTGGCAGGACACCGTCGAAAAAATTTTATCGATGGAACCAGAACACCTCTCATGCTATGCACTCACTGTTGAACCAGGAACTGCGCTTTATTATCAGATTCAAAAGGGTTTCATCAAAGAGCCAGATCCCGACATAGCTGCTGACCAGTATGAATGGACCCAAGAAAAGTTAGAAAAACACGGATATAATCACTATGAAATATCAAACTGGGCGAAACCTGACAAGGAATGCCTACACAATTTAGTCTACTGGCGGGCGCAACCTTACTTAGGTATGGGAGCAGGCGCTCATTCATTCTTTGCTGGTCAGCGATTTGCAAACGTTGACGCCCCAAATCGATACATTGATGCCATTACAGCTACGAAATTACAGCGGATGAATGAAGGGAAATCTACGATGCAGCAAGTAGCTGCAGGAGAAACGCCCGACAAAAATATGATTCTCGCAGACGCTATGATCCTCGGCCTCCGCCTACTTAAAGGCATCAATGAAATTAATTTTGAAATGGAATACGGAATTAAACCCTCTGAAATATATGCCGAATCAATAGAGAAGCACATAAATCTTGGATTATTAATACGAGATGGCAACTGGATCAAACTTACTCCAAATGGTTTACTACTCTCCAACGAAGTATTTATAGATCTGCTACCTGATGAAAACGAAACGTTAGTCAATATACAGGAGCAACTTCTTGCTTGAGATATATAGATGTAATGCTTGCGGCCGAGAAGTATTGGTTAAAAAACCAGGCCCAATGTCACCTAAAGAAATAGCCCGGCGTCGCATCGCTGAGATGCAACCTCGTATCAGAGGCGCACGAGGCAAAGCCCCAGCAACCGATCAATTACGCGATGACATCTGGGCAGGACTATCATCACAGCGTACTGAAATTCCTCGATTAGAACCTCCAGTAAAATGTCCCACATGTCACCAGTCTGGCCTACGTGTCGATCGAACACTAGACCAGTAGCTAAGCGAGAGAAATACTAATGTTCGTAATAGGTACAGCGGGTCATGTTGACCACGGAAAAAGCGCACTGATCGAAGCGATCACCGGAATTCACCCTGATCGACTAATAGAAGAGCAAACACGAGGGCTGACAATTGAGTTGGGATTCGGCTGGACGAATTTGCCTTCAGGTATTGAAATTTCTTTAATTGATGTGCCTGGTCACGTCAGATTTGTTCGCCATATGCTGAGTGGTGTTGGTGGGATTGATGCTGCTCTATTAGTCATCGCCGCTGATGAAGGCATCATGCCGCAAACTATCGAGCATATGAACATACTTAATTTGCTGGAAATCAATAAAGGAATTGTTGTCTTCACTAAGTGTGATCTGGTTGATCAAGATTGGTTAAATTTACTAAAGGAAGATTTCGAACAAACAATGGCAGAAACATCACTGAAAGACGCCCCGATAGTGTTCACCTCAACCATCACGAGATCTGGCATATCCGAATTGCTCGATGAGCTGGACAAACTAGTCAGTGACCTAGACACCCCTCGTGATATAAACAAAGCGAGGTTACCAATAGATCGAGTATTTACTATGACTGGATTTGGTACCGTTGTCACGGGAACATTGTTGGACGGTCGTCTTGAAGTTGGGGATCTGGTAGAGATCTCTCCGACTAGAAAAACAGCGCGGATAAGAGGTCTTCAAGCCCATAACACAGAGATAGAAATTGCTAATCCAGGGTCACGTGTGGCTGTAAATTTGTCTGGAATTCAAATAAATGAAGTTAGCCGAGGGCATGTTCTCGGTATGGAGGGCTCTCTAAGCTCAGCATTCTCTTTTGATGCATCGATCAGGTTAGTCAATGATGAAAAAATCAAACATAACCTGAAAGTACACATACATGTCGGTTCCGCCGAGATTCAAGGACGCATCCGGCTTTTAGATTCTGAAAATACACAAGACTTAGATCAGACTTTCGTTCAAATCTTGCTTTCGGAACCTATCTCAATATCAGAAGGAGATCTGTATGTCGCAAGAATTTCTGACCGAACCCTAGGAGGAGGAAAGGTGATTAGCATCAATCCGCCCCGTCACAAAAGATTTGATACTGAGGTCCTGGCGCTGCTCGCACAACAACTAACGGGAACCATCGAGACTCGCATCCTAGGAATCCTTGAACAAATTCAACCGGCGACGCACTCTCAGATTACCTCCGCACTTACCGAATCAAGTCAATCGGTTGAAGATGGGATCGAAAAACTTGTCTCGAGTGAACAAATAGTTAGTCTCCAGACCTCGGAGCACACCTCGTTACTAATGACTAACAAATTAGTGACAAGAATTCGTGCAGACACTGAAAAAATAATTAATGAATATAACCAGCGCTGGCATCTACGGTTTGGAATTCCTAAGGGGGAACTGAGAGCACATCTTAAACTCGATGGCCGCTTTTTTTCAGTGTTATTAGATACCTTTCAGAACGATTTAGTGGATATCAAAGAAGATATTGTGACTCTCAAAAGCTGGGAACCACAAATAAATGAGGCTGAGAAAAGTAAGATCAATGACATCATTAACTTGTTACACCAAGGAGCATTTGCTCCCCCACGATTAGATACTAACCTCGAATTACTGGGATATTTGCAAGGAATTGGTGAAATTAAAGATCTTGGCGACGGCGTAATATTTACAAATGCCCACTACCTATCGGCCACTAAAATCGTGCTAAAACAATTCAATCTAGGCCAGAATTCGTCATTAGCTGAAATACGAGATTTAATCGGAACCAACCGGCGAATTGCTCAGGCACTTCTTGAAACAATGGATAAAGAAGGTATAACTCAACGCCTCGGTGATGAACGACGTATAACCGAGGCCGGTAAATTATTTCTCGAGAACAAGTAACTTAATCGCTCTGCAAGAGTCCCGCGAGCCGAATTATTGCCATGCCCAGTATGACCAACAAAACAGCTATTACCCTCGGAATTGTCATCACATTCGTTGCGTTTCCAAATAGTCCTACGTGGTCAATAATCACTCCCGCAACAGCAGATCCGACGGTCACCGCCACGAAAAATTCTGCCACTCCAACTGATGGGACAATCCAAGCTGCTCCAAGTATTAAACCCAGTCCAAACAGGCCTGATAGCCCTGCCCACCAAGGCAAATCCCTCAGACTGAGCAAAATAACGACACCGACAACAATTGTAATTATTGAAATGATTTCTATTCGGGTAGAAAGAATATCTGATGTAATCATACTGTTCGTCCGAAAGTGTCGAAACAAAAGTACCAATCCTAGTGCTGCGACTGTGGTCAGACAGGAAAACCAGGCAGCTTGAAAACCACCATGAGATCTACCGATTGCTGCTAGCATCGCCCACTGCAGAGCTACACCACATCCGATCAAAATAGCTAGAAAAATCATCGGCCACACTGCAAAAAGCTTCGCATACATCAAAGGTTCAACTATTCACTAAGCCCGAGCTTTATTAGACCATGGAACCTTCGAGAACCAACGAGATAGGTCTCCTTGCTCCCACGCCACCAAAAGTTGTGCCGCAATCGCGACTGAAGAATACGTCCCTACCACGACTCCCACTAGAATAGCAAGCAAAAATGACTGGATCGTATCCCCACCAAGAAGCAGAAGTGCTCCAATAGGGAGTAATAATGTCAAAGAAGTATTCAAAGAACGTGCCATCGTCTGAAGCAGTGCAGAATTAACGTTTTCAGACAAGCTACTTTGAGGGCTTGCCGTAATATTTTCACGAATTCTATCAAAAACCACAATTGAATCGTGTACAGAAAACCCAATCGCGGTCAATATTCCTGTGACAAACATCAAGTTAATTTCCGCTCCAAAGAGTTTTCCGAACAGGGAAAATGCGCCTATCACAATTACAGTGTCGTGGATTAGCGCAATTATCGCGCAGACAGCATATCTAGAAGGCTTCGGGACCGTAGAGAAGGCAAAACGAACATACGCCATAATAAACAAAGTTGCCACGGCAATCGCCAGGGTTGCGTTTCGAACAGCGGCACTAGATACCACAGGTGAAACCGTAGAAAATTCTAGTGTCACAAACGGACCGAACTGCTCCTGAAGATAATTATTAATTACGGTACGCTCGCCTAGGTCTGTTATGTTGTCCTCATTCGAAACCGCTACTCCTGTCGGATCAGGAACAAAATCATGCATCGAGTATTCAGAAATCCATCCCATAACACCATTAGCGAGAACTTCGAAATTTTGACTGTTGGAACAGTTTACTTTGGCAAATACTCGCAGCTCGGTTAAAACTGCTACCTCCGCACGCACTGCATAAAGGTCACAAGGATCATCATTCAAAGCAGATCTGACGAAAACCGTTCCCACTGATTCCGAAGATTCACCAGTTACCAAAGTACCTTCTGGACTGCGTTGTACTGGTTCGCTCAATGACGAAGATTGGTAGTTTGACTCAGGAACGACCTCACTAAATGAGCCTTCAGGGATATTCAACTGATCTGTCTTGATGAGAAATTCGCGATCCCCGGCACCTTGAATCCTAGCTTCGTCATGCCCCAAATCTGCGAATGCTTGCCGCAGTTCGGATTGTTGAACTTGAGCGCTCTCAAACTTAAGAAGCATTGAAGTGCCTGAGCTGAATTCAATACCCCTAACCAACCCGGGAGGAATTAAGAGAAGTATCAATGACACGGAGATAAGTAACCCGGATATTAAAAACCACCATTTTCTTGATCGAACCAAATCTATTCCGGTAGGCGGATTACTCTCTGGATTAGAAATATCTCGATCCATTAACCTGCCCCTTCAGATTCTGCCATCTCGTCTAACTGGGACGCTGAGATACTTCCTAAACTAATCCAGCGACGGGCATACTTAGATTTAACAAAGGTTCTGAGCAATGTGCGGGTGACTACGATAGAGGAAAACATCGATACTAGTACCCCGAATCCAAGCGTAAGTGCGAAACCTTGAACAAGCGGAGCGCTGAAGGTACCTATCAGTGGTAATTGAATTCCACCACCCAGTAGGTACAAGATGAAACACGTGATCAATGTCGTTATGTTGGAGTCACGAATGGACGACCATGCCCTTGAAAAACCTGCATCAACGGCATTTATTGCCGAACGGCCAATTCTTAGCTCTTCTTTCATACGCTCAAATATTAAAATATTCGCGTCGACAGCCATTCCTACTGACAGGATGAATCCGCCTATCGCCGCAAGCGTTAATGTTACCGGAATAAGCTTAAAAACAGCGAGCGTGATGATAGCGTAAATCGTTAAAGCAAGCACGGCTAAGAGGCCGGGGAAGTGGTAGTAAAGACTCATAAATAAGCCAACCAGAATTAGACCGATAATCCCCGCCAAGAGTGACTTAGATATTGAATCTGCACCTAATGTTGCGTCCACTGTTTGCTCCTGCAGAACTGTCAGCGAAAGAGGTAATGCACCTGCATTAAGTTGCACAACAAGCTCTTGAGCATTTTCTCGCGTCATCCCGGTAATTACGCCACTTGACCGAATTACTGCGTTCACTGTTGGTGCCGAGAGTAAATCAGCATCAAGGAATATGGCTATTCGATCTGAACCGATGAATTTACCTCGATTATCAACCGCTCGCGAGGTGATTTGTTCAAATAATTCGGCACCCTCATCATTAAATTCAAATGATGTTTGAGCATCTCCAATTTCATTGAATGATACATAGGTATTAGGCTCGAGATAAGAGCCGGTCAGAGCTCTCACCTCCCCGTTGACTGTCCCGACAGCCTCGTACCACAAACCATCACTGTCGCAAGGCTGAAGAGTCAATAACGCTGACTGAGCAGGCTCACAGAATCTCAATTGTGCAGTTCTCCCGATTAGAGATCGAGCTTGCTCGATAGAAAGCCCTGGCAGTTGCACGGAAATATTAGACGCTCCTTGTCTTGTAATCTCCGATTCAGCAACACCTGCACCGTCTACTCGTTTACGCAGTACGCTGATCGTTCCGTCAATTTTTTCTGTGAGATCTCCATCAAAATCAGTCGGTACTTCTGCTTGCAACAGTAGTCTCGTGCCACCTTGTAGATCAAGACCTAGTCTTAAAGAACTCCGGTCAAACTCACCTATTGTTAAGCCCGAACCATTTGGCCATGACAGATTTCCTGGGAGGTTGGGAAGATGTTCATCCGCATTATTTGGCCACACAAAAGCAAGAGAGAATAGTGTCACGACTAGAATAAAAATAAGCGAAAGAGTATTGCGCATTACCGAACCTCTAGTGAAGCCAATTAACTACATTGCTACACAGCATACTGCCAAGCGGCGTTGCCGTATAATCACGGTCAGGAGTCTTCAGACTCTGCCTTTTCAACAGCCTCAACATTCGACTCAAGATCTTCTACGTCCTCAGTAGCAAGCTCTGATTCTTCAACTTCTGAGACCGGAATTATAGACACAACGGCATCAGGAGTTGCTTCGACGATAACATCTTCGGTCAGCTCCAAGTGAATTCGCATTGGGCCGGATGTTGGGGTCACTATATCTGTAACTGTGGCAAAAAAACCTGATGTCGTTAGCACTTCGTCACCGATATTGAGTTCCGCTAAAGTTGCCTTCTTCTTTTTCTGCTGACTCAGCATCGGGCGCAATAAAATAAAATAAAATGCCCCGGCAAGTGCTATTGGTAGTAATAAGCCTTCCATATTGATCAACCTCTCTCTAAAAATCAAGCTTCATTTGACTCGTCAACTAAGTTATCCGCTAATTCTTCCATATTTTCACCATCTAAATGGTCATCATCTCTCGGGTGCATGTAGTGCATATCTAACTCAGCGTTTAGGTGATCGACATAAAGTAAGCCATTGACATGATCTGTCTCGTGCTCCAACGCTTGAGCCAATAGATCGTTTTCTGAGACAATGTGTACTCTTTCGCCTTTAACTGAAAGCGCACGAACGGTCACTCGCTCTGAGCGAGTGACTGGGCCAGAATAGCCAGGAACTGATAAACAACCCTCCATAACCACGCGAGTGCCCTCACGCTTAGTTATCTCAGGATTAATTAAAGCAAAAGGATCCTGATCCGGTATAGCAATGACGACTAATTTGAGAGAAATACCGATTTGTGGGGCAGCCAAACCCACACCATTTGTGGCGTACATCGACTCAATCATGTCAGAAACAAGTAATTGGATATCCGCATTCACGCGTCTAACCCGACGAGTAGGCAATCTTAAGACTGGATCACCCAAGTAACGTATTGGTCGTATAGTCATTATCAGTAAGCATCGCACGTATTAGAAATTAGCGCAGCTCGCACAGCGAAGCTAATCAAAATCCACGGGATCGACATCAATTACCCAGCCTGAGGGCATATCACCGTAGTCCTTAAGAATCTCGTCGGGATTGGGAGAGAATATTAGTATTGCTCTCCGGAAAAGACCGCGCACTCGAGAAATTCTCGGCACAAAAGGTCCCCGAACATCGCTATTGGGGTATGCAAGGGACACGATTGAAAGATTATGTGCGAGTCGTGAGGACTCCTCATTGACATATTCCTCGTTGTGGTGGCGTATTCCTAAACGGACGACTCGCCGATATGGCGGATAGCCATACTCGCGACGCCACGAAAGTTCAGTGTCTAAAAATGACTGAACGTCCTGACTCACTGCGGCCTCAATCACGCTATGAGACGGGTCAAAGGTTTGGAAAATAACTCGCCCAGGAAGCTCACTTCGACCAGCACGGCCGGCAACTTGAGATAGCATCGCAAACATTTTTTCATGTTCTCTAAAATCTCCCTCTGCTGATAATCCGTCTGCAACAACAACCCCAACTAATGTTACAAAAGGTAGATCCAATCCCTTAGTAATCATTTGAGTACCCACTACGATGTCAATCTCCTGTTTCTGCATTTTTTGCATTATTTCCAAATGCCCGCTCGCCCTTCTCACAGAATCGGAATCCCAACGCGCTACTTTGGCAGTGGGGAAAAGGGTCTCAATTTCTTCTACAACGCGCTCTGTTCCAATTCCGACTGGTCGCAAAATCTTTTCGCATCCCTCTGTTTGGCACTTTCCATCAAATATCCTCGTTAAACCACATAAGTGACATCGTAGTCGTGGCGGACTCGGATGATTATGTAGAGACATAACAAGATCGCATCGAGAGCATTTTGGAGTACATCCATTGTCACAAATAAGATAGGGTGCGTAACCCCTCCTGTTGATAAATAGCAAAGCTTGCTCGCCACGATCTAATACTTCTAATATTGCTGAACTAAGCTCAGATGAAATCAGCCTACGCTGATGTCTAATATCTATCACTTCAATATGTTTAGTTTCTGTGCTAGGCCACGGTATTAGTTCGTCATTTTCTTGACGAACCATATTGATCTTCTGATCCAGGTCAATTCTAAGAATCAGTTTCTGTTGGCTGAGAAAGTATCGCTCAAGGTCAGGAGTTGCCGAACCATAAATAACAGTACAACCACCCACCTCGCTCATAATGCGAGCAAGCGATCTTGCATCGTATCTAGGCGTTGGGCTGCTTTGCTTATAAGCAGTGTCGTGAAATTCATCAATGATAATGAGTCCCAAATTCGGCTGTGGAACAAAAATACAAGAACGTGATCCGATGACAACTTGATAGTCTCCTCGCTCAATTGCTTGCCACTCATCAAATATTTCTCCCTGAGAGAGAGCTGAATGCATCACACCTACTCTGCCCGGGAATTGTTCAGCAAATCTCTGAATCATTTGGGGTGTTAAAGCAATCTCGGGAACTAATAAAATAGCCGTCTTTTGTCTTGCAATTAAATTACGAATACAATCTATATAAACCTCGGTCTTACCACTCCCAGCCACACCTTTCAATAAAATTTCTTTGCCATTTTCTCCGTCGAAGGATGCCGTGATTCGAATCACGGCATCCTGCTGGTCGCGAGTGAGTTTTCTTGGACTTGCTCGAACTATCTGATAATCTTTCAACGGATCTCGTTGACGACGAATTTCGGAGTAGTCCACTAATTCTTGACGAGCTAATCTTTGCATTACTGAAGTAGTTATGTCAGAACGGCCCAATAAATCAGAGATTTCTA
>Ga0302137_1000003_pt1 | contig 93387 bp, 88 predicted proteins | sample CBN3_SCM_MG_FD_203127 | JGI IMG/M metagenome (GOLD analysis project Ga0302137, IMG submission 203127) | Marine microbial communities from Western Arctic Ocean, Canada - CBN3_SCM | ecosystem: Environmental > Aquatic > Marine > Oceanic | place: Canada: Western Arctic Ocean | collected 2017-09-15 | reverse complement strand
CGCTAAGGAAATGGGACTCGTCTGGAAAATAGTCGAGCATGAAACACTGATGGATGAAGCGATAACTCTTGCAAATCGCCTGCTCGAAAGCGCACCATTAGCTGTTAGAGCAACAAAAGAAGTCGCGGCTCGTGGCCAGGAAATGCCATTCAGTGACGCAATTAGATTTGGCGAAACTATGCGGAAAGTATCCCGTGATACCGAGGATGCATCGCTCGGTCCATCAGCGTATCGCGAAAGACGAAAAGCTGAATGGCTAGGGCGCTAAAGTCTCTTTGAGTCACTAAAGCTAGAGATGTTGCAGTAGTCCACCATCAACCGGAAAAATCTGTCCGGTTATATAACGAGTCGCGCTCTCCGCCGATAGGTATAACGCGAGTGGTGCGACCTCGTTCGCTCGGCCAGCTCGGCGCATAATAGTAAAACGCAATGCTCGCTGAGCTTCTTCATCGTCCGGATCGATTCTGTCCTTCATCCAGTCCATGTAACCAAGTGCTATTCCATTTACCATAATTTGGTCAGGTCCGAACTCCTGTGAGCATGCCCGTATTAAATTATGTACGGCTCCGTGCGCTGCCGAATATGCTGAGGTATGCGGAAGTCCTCGCTCGCCAAGTACCGACGTGACCGAAACAATCCGACCTGGGGTGCCTTGCTTCCTGAATTCAGCCGCAGCTGACCGCATGGAAAAAAAATGGGCATTGAAATTAACCGCCATCACTCGAGCAAGCTCTGTATCTGTAATAGATCCAATCGGCTTCGCCAGAAATAAATCAGGAGTAATTGCAACGCAGTCCACTCCGCCAAGTTCTTTAACTGCCTGACGCATAGTAACTTGCACGTTCCGCCCCAAGGTGACATCCATCACGTATTCTCGAGCCTCGCGCCCAAACGCTTCAATTTCACGCTTCACTTTGCGTATTTTCATTACGGCGTCATCCGCCGTAATTGCACATAAAGCGACATTAGCCCCAGCCTCGGCATAGGCATTGGCAATTGCCGCACCCGCGGGAAATTCAGCGCCAATAACGATTGCTCGCTTACCCTCTAGGCTAAAATGCTGCTTAATAGAAATGTCTTCACTCATAGAATCCCTACCATTCATGTACTGGTTTAAAACCAGTTGGACCCAATCCGCCCGCCAGCCCACCACCATCGATAACGAATGAACTGCCCGTCACATATGACGACGCCTCAGACGCAAGAAAAACTGCCAGAGGGCCAAGTTCCCACCACTCCCCTAAACGACGAGCAGGGATGAACGTGCCGCGCTGCTCCCTGAAGGCTCTCTCTTGGTCAGATTTTGCTGGACTCTGGGACACAAATCCAGGAATGATGCAGTTAGAGCGTATGCCATGTGCATACAACATCGTTGCTAGGGATTTAGTAAATGAAATAACACCCCCTTTAGCAGTAGGGTAAGGAAATTTTTTGTTTCCTCGTAAAGCCGTACCCGAAGCTGTAGTGACCAACACTCCGCCATCGCCCTGCTTAATCATTTGATTTGAAGCAGCACGACAGGTATAGAAAGTAGACTTCAGGTTGGTGTCCAACTCACCATCAAATGCCCAATCCGGGTATTCCCAAAATTCGGCGTCAGTACCTCCACCAATTCCTGCATTCGCAAACATTACATCGAGCCTACCAAATTTTTCGACACATGCAGCAACAAGTCCATCGACTTGCTCTGAATCAGTAGCATCAAATGAAAATGATTCGGCCGTGCCGCCTGCAGACTGTATCTCGCCTACCACGTTATCAAGCTGATTTTGGGTTCGCGAGGCCACCATCACCTGAGCTCCAGCATCGGCAAGCGCCATTGCCATGCCACGGCCCAAGCCTCGACCGCCTCCAGTAATGCACACAACCTTATTAGTTAAGTCAAATAATTCGAGAACCACAGAATGCTCCGTTCTATATCAAAATATTAGCAGTGCAGTAGCTAAAGAAAGCGTAGGATAGGCAGATGCGTACGCCACCTAAAGACCAAGAAGAAATGTCAAATTGGCTCAGTTACTTATTTCCAAATATTCAGCCCGCTATGTATAACGAGGACGGGTGCTGGGTTGCTTTTATGAAAACTCGTGAAACTGCACATAATCCTCCTTTTTCATGGATGGCGAGAGCATTCATATCATCGGAGAAATCAGGAGAAATTAAAACTTTACAAGACAGGTTATTCCTCGAGCACGGGCCAGACAGCTGCGGAGGAAATAGAACGCGTGATGACGCGGTCCAACTACTCATAACTGAAATCTGCGCCTCTGCCTGGAGTAGAGCAGCCTTCGGTATCGAACATTCTTTTCCAGCCGAAGGCTACGCGACTGAAAACTCAACTACAAACTGCTGGATAATAGGTGAAAATAGTGAAAATGAAATAGCGATTCATGTCATCAGGCTTACTCCTGTCCAACAATTGTCACAGGTACATCAACAAATACATGAATACGTCGAGTTAACTAACCAAAATCGCCCAGCAAATACTCCACTAGTGATAATGTACTTTGATATTTGGCATGATGGACCAGGATATGCATATAGCCTGGGCTATAACTTCGATCTAACCCAGCCTGTAATAGACGTTCTTAAATCGTCTGCCAGTGCTGCAGGTCTGGGATACGTCCTCACTAGACCATTCCAATGGGGCAACCCCATCGCAGAATGGTACTGAACCTATGGCCCTTAATTTAGAACCGTCCAGTATCCTACTCGGTCTACTCTTAGGAACCATACAAGCGATCACTGAATTTTTACCTATTTCATCGTCAGGGCACCTAGTGCTTGTTGAAAAAATAATCGATTCTGCACCTAACTCGCTTACTTTTGATGTAGGGCTCCATATAGGTACTCTTATGGCCATTCTCGTGTCCTTTAAAAATATAGTTTCCTCAATCATCCTTGCCTGCATAAAAAAAATGTACAAGAAGAATGACTTAACTCAAGACGAGCAGCATTACTCACAAATTGGCTTATTACTAATTATTGGAACAATACCAGCCGCAATAGCTGGATTATTATTTGTCGACATAATTGAGCTGTATCTGCGAGAACCATGGTTAATTGCCCTAACCCTCACGCTAGGTGCAGTGTTTATGTGGATTGCGGATCGAAACGCTGCTCGCCTTTTAACACTTAGTGACTTCGATCTTCGAGGAACAATCATCATCGGATGTGCACAGGCAATAGCTTTAGTACCTGGTATGTCGCGCTCCGCAATGACCATTAGTGCGGCAAGACTTCTGGGTCATTCACGGAAACAATCTGCAGAGTTCTCATTTTTACTTGCTATACCAGTAATTATCAGTGCAGGCGTCTTAACCGCACTAAGATCCATCAGTTCAGATCTTCCTATTGACTGGAATCTAATGATTATTGGCTCTTCTACAGCATTTTTATTCGGCATTCTTGTAATCAAGTTTTTCTTATCATACCTAGAAAAATATAATCTATCCCTGTTTATTAATTACAGAGTTCTATTAGCTGCCGTTATAACAATCGGCATTCTCACCAAAAATATCATGTGACTTACTGATAGCCTAAGTCGAGCCTCTCAAGCGCGGATCAAGTCGATCTCTTAAAGCGTCACCAAACATATTAAATGACCAAACCGTAGCAAATATAAACAATCCTGGGAAAAATGCTAAATGTGGATACCGTGCTAGCTCTTCCCGAGCCTCATTCAATTCCCTGCCCCAAGACGGAGCTGGTGGTTGAACGCCATACCCTAAAAATGAAAGGGATGACTCTAAAAGTACTGCAGCACCCACAAAGAGAGATGCTGACACAATCACGTACGCAATCAGGTTGGGCACTATATGTCTCACCATAATTCGTGAATCTGAAGCTCCTAAGGATTGAGCTGCCTCAACGTAGGTCTCTTCCCGGAGTGATAGGGCAACTCCTCTAACAGTTCTTGATGAAACAAAACCTGAGTGCACTGCAACAACAAGTAAAATCACAAGCATATCCGAAGACAAAGGCCCTATATCTGGCATACGTGGCTCTAACATCACAACAAATAATATGAGGAACACTAATGTCGGTATCGCCTGCACCATCTCAACGATCCTTTGGAGAGTATTGTCGACCCAGCCGCCAAAAAATGCTGACACTGTACCAATTACAGTTGAAAGCAACTTCGCTAGAATTACCGCACCAAACCCAATCATAATCGCTGTCCGCGCACCATAAACGAGGCGCCCATACATATCACGTCCAAGAGCATTTGTGCCAAACCAAAAGTCCCAACTAGGTGTCTCAAATCTATCTGAGATATGAATACCAATAATAGAATCAGCTTTTTGCACTGCTAGCGGGGTGAATAATTGAGGGATGACAGCCATTGTCACCAATATCAGCATGATCACAGCCCCCATCATACCCATAGGGTAGCCTCTAGCAAATGACCACGTTCCGCTAATCGCTTTTAGGAATTTAGAACGATCATCCTCTTTACGCATCCCAAAAAGGGCTGCTTGAGTCTCGTCATCGTCGATGTGTGTGCTAGTCGATGTCATTATGAGTACCTAATTCTTGGATTCAAAATCGAATATGCAATATCAACTAAGAAATTTGAAACAATGACCACCATGGTAAATATCACAGCCAACGCCTGCACAATAAATATGTCTCGACCATTCAGCGCATGTATAAAGTAGCGCCCCATTCCTGGGATTGAGTAAATTGTCTCGATAACCACTGTCCCACCGATTAACGCTGGTAAAAACAATCCTATGACTGTCACAATTGGAATAAGCGCATTACGAAGACCATGTTTCAAAATTACTTGTCGCTCCTGAAGTCCTTTGGACCAAGCAGTTCTGATGTAGTCCTGACGCATCACCTCGAGCATTGCTGTTCTACTAAATCTCATCTGATAGCCCGCTCCAGCAGCTCCTGTTAGAAGTGCCGGAAATGCCATGAATTTTAGATTTGCTATCGGATCTTCAAATAAGCCAGGATAGGTTGGAGAAGGAACTGCCCAGAGGGCATATTTTCCGGCCAGAGATATAGCTAAAAGCGCTATCCAAAAATTTGGAACAGCCAATAGTGCAATTGCCCCAGCACGACCAGTGTAGTCATACCAAGTAAACTGTCGAACCGCTGAGATAATCCCTATCGGTATCCCAATAACAAGATTGATAACCATCGCGAAGATACCCAGCTCTAGCGTAATTGGTAGACGCTGCAATAAGTCACCAGATATCGGACGTCCACTATAGACACTAACCCCGAAGTCTCCGCGCAAAAGATCACCGATCCAACCTACGTACTGGACAGCCCAGTTTTGATCTAACCCAAAACTCGCTTGTATAATTGCTTTTGTTTCCGCATCAAGCGCACCAAAATCTCCGCCCAAGAAGTCAGTAAAGTCTCCTGGCATCAAGCGCATCATTGCAAACACAAGAAAGGTAGTACCGAGCATTGTCGGTAACATCAACACAACTCTACGAATTATATATCTTTGCATTCGGCCCCCTCATGCCTCAATTATTATTAGCAAGCGAAAGCGTAGCACAAAAAAATGATTCTGTTAGGTAATTAACAACAGCAATTTACTCAACAAATTATGATGCTTCGAACTTATCACGGAGCACGTTTGAAGCATCTGCCAACGCCTGAGCACCCATGGGAAAAATATCCGTCTCTCGAACAAACGTGTGTATTTGTCCTTCATAATTCTTAACTATGACATCTACGCCAGCAAAATCCAAAGCCTCGGCATAGGCAATACCCTCGTCGCGAAGTGGGTCATAATCAGCTGTAATCACATGTGCACTCGGTAACTGAGACAGGTCATCTGCGAGTAATGGCGAGGCGTACGGCTCAGCTCGTCTTCCAGCCGGATCATAATAATTCCAGAACCATTCCATCGTGTCCGCAGTTAGACCGAATCCCTCTGCGCGAGTGAGGTATGACTCTGTGTCCATCGCAGAATCAGTAGCTGGACATATCAATAACTGATGCAGTACTTTTGGACCGCCTCTGTCTCTAAGCATCAGACAAACAACAGCAGCTAAAGTAGCTCCGGCGCTCCATCCACCCACCGCGATTCTTTCTTCATCGATTTCTAATCGCTTTGCATTCTGTACCGCCCAAACAGTTGCAGCGTACGCGTCATCTGCGGCGGCAGGGTACACATCTTCCGGAGCCAAACGATACTCAACAGAAATCACCACACAGTTCGCTTGGTCAGAGATTTGTCGACACATTCCGTCATTCCAATCGATATCTCCAATAACCCAGCCCCCCCCATGGAAATATACAAGAGCCGGAAGGTTTGTCTTCTCCGATGGCCGATATATTCTGACCGGAATTGGTCCCTCAGGGCCGGCCATCTCCATGTCTTCCATGGAATATATTTCGGGACCAGGTCCCTTCCCAGAGGCCTTAACACCAGCTCGTACCTGAGCTGGCTCAAGTTCGCCGATTGGAGGCGCACCTAAAGCAGCTGCATCTTTTAGGAATTTTAAAGCGATAGGATCAAGAGTCACAACGATAACCTTTCATACAATTTGTTAGTTAGCAGGAAGTGATCATAGTCGCTGACACAGTCGTTGGTCATAATTTCATCGTACAATTACTCTCGATATCTAAGTCATCAAAACTCACTTAAGGAAAATTATGGCCACTCTTAACATTGAGGCACGGCTGGCAGAATTTATCACCAGTACCGAACTCAGCTCGATAGAATTTACTATTCAATACGAGGCTAAACGGACACTTGTCAATCTTCTTGCCGTCTCACTATCAGCATCACAGCACAGCACAGCATCAGCACTTTTTAATTTAATCGATGAAGAGGGTGGGAATTCACGCGCCTCTATTATTAGCAAAAAAAGTAAAGTAAGTATTTATCAAGCAGCGTTTGCCAATGGATATCTTGGCCATTTGCAAGACTTTGATGACACGCACTTTCCTACCGTACTCCACCCATCTGCCCCTGTATGGCCGGCAGTTCTGGCCGTGGGACAAGCACTGAATTCATCAGGAGCTTCAGTGCTAGAAGCCGGAATCATAGGTCTTGAAATAGCTTGCCGTGCTGCAATGTCAGTCCATCCGTGGCACTATGACATGGGTTGGCACATTACCGGAACTGCGGGTGTTTTTGGAGCTGCAGCCGGAGCAGCAAAGCTGCTTGGTTTAAGCGAAACTGAGACAATTCAAGCACTCGGGCTAGCTGGAACTCAATCAGCCGGTATCCGTGAAACATTTGGTACAGCTGGAAAACCTATGCATGCGGGACACGCCGCCGCATCTGGTGCGAATTCTGCATTACTGGTGAAGAAAGGATTCAGTGGTCCAACTACCATCTTTAGTGGTCGTCGAGGTTGGTGGACTGTCTATTCACCTAACGGACACGATAGTCAAAAACTCGTCGCAGGATTCGGAGAAGATTGGGAGTTATTAAACAACGGGTTGAAACCATACGCAAACGGAGTTGTCTCCCACCCTATTCAGGACGCCGTGATTAAACTACGCGAAGAAAATCAATTATCTCCAGAACACGTCAGAAGTATCGACCTAAAGGTAAATCCACTGGTCTTCGAACTAATGAATCGACCAACTCCAACGACTGGACTAGATGCCAAGTTTTCGTTTCAGCATTGTGCCGCTGCGGCATTAGTTGACGGAGCCGGCACGGACGCACAATTTACTGATGAGCGGGTCCTCGACAAAGAGATTAGCAATATCCGCGATTTGGTGACAGCGTCGATAAATACTGAATACGCTGAAAATCAAGCTGAAGCTACTATCACCACCAAACAAGGAAATATTTACACGACAGAAGTTAAGCATGCGACCGGCTCACCTTCCAACCCGCTTACCGATATTGATTTAGAACAAAAATACCAGCGGCTAACAGAAGGGCTAATAGGTTCATCTCGAAGCCAGAAACTATATACATCGACAATGGCACTGGACACAATTGCAGATATTAACGAAGTAATGGAACTTTGCGAAACATTAGTCTAAATGGCGGCTAGGCCTCAGCCAAACTGTGCAGAAGCAATTCCTTCAACTCCGTAAATTTTGGAAGAGTTAACGTTTGTGTAGATCTTGGGCGGGGAAATTCAACTTCAACCTCCGCAAGAATTTTACCTGGGCGATTTGTCATCACAAGTACACGATCTGCCAGCATTAACGCTTCGTCAACATCGTGTGTAACCAGTAATAATGATCTCTGGTCCAAATCTAAAACCCTTTGAAGCCAGTCATGCATGTCACGGCGAGTGATAGCATCGAGAGAACCAAATGGTTCGTCAAGCAGAATTATATCTCGAGGCATTAGAAAGGTTCTGAGCAGTGCTAACCGTTGGCGCATACCACCCGATAACTGGGAAGGCCATGATTCTTGGAATCCATCCAATCCAAACTGCTTGAATAATTGTGGTAATTTCGATTCAATTTCCTTTTTATCTACTCTTGCTAATCTCGCTCCGAGCATTGCATTTTCCTGTACATTCAGCCATGGCAACAAAAGATCTCGCTGCGGCATGTAGGCAGTAGGATTGGAATCAGCAAGCTTATGCCCTTTTATAAAAACCTCACCTCCAGTCGGGTGAATTAACCCTGATAAAATACGTAGTAACGTGCTTTTGCCGCACCCGCTTGGGCCAACAACGGCCACAAATTCACCTTTCATAACTGAAAAGGAGAGATCGTTAATCGCTAAAATAGTGGGAGATGAGACCTTCCCACTATTTTGATTAAATTGATGAGTCAATCCTCGAACATCTATAGCATTCATATTCAGAATATATTAGTCGGGAAGGAATTCATTCGTCCATGCACTTGCCAAATCTGGCGCTAGCTCCAAATATTCTGCCTCTAAAAGAAATGAAGTGAAGTCTTGCCATACCGATTCGTCTTGGGTCCCCCAAGCTATGTCACCGTCACGATATTTATCTGCATGATATTCAGTAGCGAGTTTCACCAAGGTTGAATCAAGTTCTGGAGCCAACGCCAAGAGAGCTTCAGCAGAGTCACTTGGACTCTTCATAGCTTCGTTGTAACCTTTGCTTGCGACTTTCAAAAAATCTTTTACTAGCTCTGGGTTATCCGTAGCCAGCGAGTCACCCGTTATCAAAATTGGTGTATACCAGTCTGGAATACAGTTTAAGTAATCAATGAATCTAAGAGTCGTTACATCGCGGCCAAGAAGCTCTCTGGAACGAATTACACCCCAGCCTTCAAACTCCCAGACAAAGTCAAATCTGCCAGCCTCCATGCTCTCTACAGCAGGGACGTTACCAACTTCGACAAACTCAAGTGTGCTCGCGTCGCCACCGTCACAAGTCACTAAGGTTTTGATAAGATGCGTTTCAAGAGCACCACCCCAGCCTCCATACAATTTACCTTCCAACTCTCGCGGTCGCGTAACCCCAGAGGAGTTCAACAACATTAGGCTTGAGTCATTATGAGGAACCACTGCAGCTACCGATAATGCCTTAATACCCGCATTCCGTGCGGGGAGCAAATATTCAGAATACGAGAAACCAAAATGTGCAGTACCTGCTCCTACTGCTGCCTCAACTCCGACCGCAGCCGGTTCAATAATAGTCAGGTCAATCCCTTCATTCTCGAACCAACCTTTATGCTTGGCTAGATAGATACCTGCATGATTAGTATTCGGCGTCCAATCGAGCATAAGCGTTACTTCACGCATTTCCGCTGGGTCATCACTGCCACTGCATGCAGTAAGTCCCAACATCAACATACAAAACAAGCCGACATAGAGTGTCGTCCTTTTCCTGATATTCATTACTCGTATCCCTTCATTGACTTCATGCCTGTTTTCTTTTATTTATCTGCATACATAGCGCCCTCTGAGCTATGCCAAGGCATCGCTACCCGGGCAAGCCAGCGAACTAGTAAAAATAAACAAATACTTAAAAGAGCAATTAAAACGACAGCTACGAACATTTGATCTGTTCGGTAAGCTCGCTGTGAACGACCAATGAACAACCACAGGCCTGAAGTACCTCCGGCAAACTCACTAAATACAGCTCCAAGAATCGCATAAGTTGCTGCAATTTGGAGTCCAGAAAAAAAAGCCGGAAGTGCCTGAGGGATTCTCACCAATCTCAATAATTGCCAGCGTGTAGCACCCATAGATTTAAGTAATTCAAGTAATTCCTGGTCAGATCTCATCAACGCATCCGCCGTATTAATAGCAATTGGAAAAAAACAAACCAGCGTTACTATTCCAATCTTGGGTTGAATGCCAAAACCGAACCAAACAACAATTAGCGGAGCTAACACCATCATTGGAATATTTTGTGTGATAACGAGAATTGGTAAAAAAGCCCGTCGGATAAAGCCGAAACTTGAAATAAGGGCACCTACTATAGCGCCGACGAAAATCGCAAGAATCAAACCTCCCAGTGCTTCAGTAACAGTCGTTAGGGCGTGACCCAACAAAACGCTACGAAGACGGAAAGCTTCACCCATAATTTGGCTTGGCGCCGGCAAAATTCCTCGAGGAATATCCCAAAATTTAACCGCTACTTCCCAAAAAAAAATAATCAAAATAATCACCGAGATTGAGGGGGAAATATTACTTACGTGTCTCATACCACTGCTTACTTATTATTTCTATTGGTCTATCTGAATTTATTTGCAAGAGAATTCATATCACGCACGATATGAGCGCCTTTTATGTGAGCACGCATTGAATTTATACCTGATGATAGAGTTTCTCTGATCATTCCAAATAACCTCTCCGCATTTACCCCCGATAGAGAAGCAGATTCTGAGACGGTTATTTTCGTTGTGAGGTTCGTGGCTAGATCAAAAGGCACTCTAATTTCGAGTGAACTGTCTTGCCGCTTTCCTCCGCTCGAATTACCGAGTTCAGGTTTTTGGGGTTGTCCTTGATTAACAAGAATCTCAGCCAGTAATGGCCCCCCCAGCGGGAATTTTCTACTGATGTTTTAACTATACTACAAGAAAGTCTAATCTGGCTTCAAGAAATTGCTTCTATTTCAGCGAAAGACTAAAGATACTAAGATTAGAAATATATGAGTATTCAGTAAGTAGGTAGGCAATGACAAATAAATCAGCAGTTGTGACTGGATCAACAGGATTTGTCGCCGGGCATCTGATTGAGCAGCTAGTGCAAGAAGGATATAGTGTCACCGGCATAGACCTGAAAAAAAGAACCCAACCACCAGCACACTGGACAGAATTTACCGAAGATCTAAGAGACTTTAAAAAAATACGATCGATTCTAATGCAGGTCAAACCTGACATAGTCTTTCATTTAGCGGCTCAAACATCTGTAGCCGTGTCTTCAAGAGAGCCAATAGCTGACGTGGTTCAGAACGTTGAAGCGTCTGTGGGACTCACGCAAATAGTCACCGATATCGAAACGCCGCGTCTCGTCTTTACGTCAACTGGCGGTGCTATGTATGGGGAGGAATCTTCACTGCCGTATACAGAGCGCACTATTCAGAATCCCCAGTCAATATACGGAGTATCGAAATTAGCAGTTGAGAATTACATCCGTGTACTCACGAACCAATCCAGTACACAAGTATCCATTATTCGACCGGCAAATATATATGGACCCGAGCAAAGCCATCTAGGTGAAGCTGGCGTAGTCGCTATATTTGGCGCGCTCATGCTCGCCAATGAGACCGTGACAATATTTGGAACCGGTGAAGATACTCGCGACTATATTTTTGTGGATGACATAGTGGAGATCTTGATAAAAGCGGGTGTAGAGGATCCGGGTATCTGTCTTGCCGGAACGGGTGTTGAAACAAGTACCAATCAAATATTTAATGCGCTCAAAGAAATCACCGGATATAGCAAAATGCCAGTCTACCAGCCGGCTCGGGCGGGCGATGTTGCCCGATCATTTCTGTCTAGTGAGAAAGCACAACAACTCTGGGGATGGAAGCCCAAAACAGATCTTCAAAACGGGCTTACTCAGACAGTTACCTGGCTAAGATATAAAATTTAGTCTGGACTACTCCAGCACCAGTGGCGCATTTGGATCACCTGTCCACTCTGACATGGAACCATCATAGTTTCGTACTGACTCATTCCCGAGAAGTGCCAGAATGAAATGACCAAACGCTCCTCGTATACCAGATTGGCAGTAGGTGACTGTTTCACTGTCTGGATTGAGCCCCGCATCAACCAAGGTGCTTCGGATTTCTTCAAGAGGCTTAAATCGTCTAGCTGGAGGGCCCTGCATGAGGTGGCGCCACTCAAGATGAATCGCCCCAGGAACCCGACCGCTACGATCGTTACCACGTGTCTCGGTGCCCTCCCACTCTGCGTCCGAGCGGGTATCCCAAATAGCCGGCGCAGCATCTGAATTCACTCGGGTTTTTAATTCTTCAATCAGACATACCTGTTCCGACTGAACAGAAGCGTTAAACGATCCAGCCTCAGGTCTTGGGCTCTTTGAAGTAATAGGTCTGCCTTCATCAAGCCAAGCGTTAAAGCCTCCATCAACGACTTTGACATTCAAATGGCCGAAATATTGAAAAACCCACCATACACGAGCGGCATGAAGTGAAGCATTGTCATCATATATGACTACCGGTGTGTCATTGGAAATGCCCCACCGTCGAGCAAGTTTCTCAAAATCGCCTGCATCCATGACCAAATCGCTTCCCTTACCCTTTAAATACGGGTGAGCTACGCCAACCGCTCCTGGTATATGAGCGCGCCTGTAAGCATCTGGTTCACCCGCATCAATCAATACAAAGTCGAGGTTTTCCAGCTGGTTGGCCAACCAATCAGTAGTCACAAGCATTGAAGAATTTGTCTTAGTTGTCATTACGTACTCCATACTGGCTTTGCAAAGCCGATCACTCTGTCATTCTAACTACCTAAACGCTACGAATGAAGTTCTTTGAATTTAGCACTATTTTATTTTTTGGAATTCTCATCCGATGGAAGCTTATCTAAAATAATAAATTCAACGAAAATATGCTGTTTCCCGTCCACGCCGGGTCTCGGTTCTAAATGCGGGGTACGTAACGGAGTGTCACCACCAATAGCATGGCCAGCGGCCGCCCATATTTTTTCACTGCAAGTGTCTTTAAACACACCGTTACTTGCTTGATAGTTAATGCTTTTACCACGCGGGTCATCAGGCATCCAGTTCGCCAGACAAGTGCTCCCCTCTAACCGTGTATCAATCGCCCGAAGAGTTCCGTTCTCTAAGCCGATAACATAGAGTGGCAAATCCGCGACTTGGTCCACTTGGCCAATAGCAAATCTCTCTACTGGTCCTGCATCCACATACTTAACGACGATTTCCGTCTTATTGAATAAGCCCCAAAATACAACTCCGATAAAAAACAAGGATGTCAAAAACAAGGCCGACGGGCCCAAAGGCAATTTAGATAATTTACTCATATGTATATAACCTAGCTCGTTATTTCATTGAGTCCTAGCAACAATATTCACAGACTGAATTTTTTCGGCAGCGACAGCTGCATCGAGTGGGAGATCAGATCCTTCTCGGAGAGTCCGTTTCAGCGCCCGAACAACCTCTGAATCATACGTAGCCAATTTACGAGCCCATTCAATAGCAACGTCATCAATTTCTTCTATGGGAACAACTTGATGAACTAGTCCTTTCAAGTATGCAGCCTCGGCGCTGATCGGTAGTCCAGAAATCGCCATAAGCGCCGCATCTGATTGCTTCAGATGGCGGGAAATTGTTTGCGTTCCTCCAGCTGATGGAATATAGCCAAGTGTCACTTCAGGCAAAGCCAACTGACTATCTTCCGAAGCTACTCTCAGATCGCAGTAGAGAGACATTTCCAATCCAGCACCATACGTAAATCCGTGCAGCACACTTATCAAGGGTATGTCTAGTTCTGCCATTAATCCCCATAAATCTCGATTCAAACGAGCTTCACGAGATTCATGTAATGACGGAGAGCTTCCAAATTCTGATATATCTGCACCCGCAGAAAATCCCTTTAGGCCAATACCTCTCAAAATCGCACATTTAGCTGTTGGGTCATCTCTGAGTAATAAAAAAATCTGCCATAACTCATCGCGCATCGCAAGATTGATGGCGTTTATTCGGTTGGGGCGATTTAGTGTGATTGTGTACACACCTAATTCGTCTCGATTGAGTTCTACATATGGGCCTATATCATTCGCGCCAGACATAAATTCAAATTAGTTTCAAGCCCAATCAGGCTTTTTAATAGGTGAGACCTCTGAACGATCGTGCTGGCCCTGAACTTCACTATTAATTTTTTCAGCAAGATGATTCATTAGCACAGATCCGGGCTTCATATCATTTGTTTGCCAGTGTGTCAGCGCGTACTTATCTTCCGCTGTCATATCGAGATCATTCAGGCTAGTGATAACTGCCTCAAACATCTGGTGGCATTCGTCTACAGTAAATTCAACTTTCATTTATCGTACTCCTTGATAAATTGGCATTTTTTTCACTAACGCTCGAGAGTTTTAATCTTTCCTCTTTGACGAATCATTCGGCGAGTATTGCCGTCAATGAAATTTCCCACGGCCTCGTTCAACTCAACAGCAAAGTCATTAAGGCTACTTGATCCGATATTGTGATCTCGTCTCCAACCTCTAATTAATTCCTTCCCATCAGTTGATAAATCAAGATGGTCCAAGATTTGGGATGTCACTAATGCCAGAACGACATTTGTCTCATCAGTATTCAGCACAACGTTCATTAATACCCCCACTATTTGCGGTTCACGATAATGTATTGTCGTAAAGGATAGTACAGACCAGAGAAAAGAAAACCTATGCGCCAATAAGTCGCTTTTTTTATTCTTGGAATAAGATTATTTACCTTCGAAATGAGGCTGGCGTTTTTGCATAAAGGCGCTGACACCCTCAGCTCGATCAGACGTCGACTGTAGCAGAATCGTCAAATCTAATTCATATCGCAGGCCTTGCGCGAGAGTCATCTCACCTCCTCGATAAAGAGCCTCTTTAGCTGCTCTAATTGCCAAGGGTCCGCGAGTTGAAATAGTTTTCGCTAGCTCAAGTGCCGCATCGAAGGTGTCTTCTGAGAGCGAAGATACCAACCCAACGCGCAATGATTCATCCGAGCTAATGAGCTCGCCGAGCAATAACAGTCTAAGCGAACTTGAACGCCCAATTGCTCGAATAAGACGCTGCCCCGCACCACTGAGCGGCAAAAAACCGTCCGTAATTCCTTGCAAACCAAACAACGCTGAACTATCACATAGTCGAATATCTGCCGATACAAATAGTTCCATTCCAGGGCCAATAGTTTTTCCATCGGCAGTTGCGATAACCGGCTGTCGGAAACGTGATAAGAGGTCAATGCCCGCGACTAGATTAGAAATCTTACCCTGAATACTACTCCCCCGGGGCTCAGATACTAGATCCCACTCTGTCCCATACCGTTCAACGTTCTTCAATATAACAACATCAATATTCTCGTTATGCTCTATATTCTGGAGAGAATTAAAGAGCGACTCGGATTCAAAAATTCCACATGTGGATGTAGCTTTACTGAAGCTTACGATTGCAATCTGTTCGATAATTTTTATCTCTACACTCATTGGATGAGCGTAGCGCAGTGGCACCGAAAAGTCGAAAATTAGCATGGAATATAGAAAGGATTAATTCACGATGGATTTAAAACTCGAAAACAGTAACGTAGTCATCACAGGCGCATCCCGTGGTATCGGGAAATCAATAGCTACGGCATTTGCTGTGGAAGGTGCACACTTACTTCTTGTGGCGCGAAACCAAGAAATATTGGAACAGACAAAAAATGAATTAGAAGGAATAACTTCCTCCAAAATTGAAATTCTTGCCTGTGATGTAACCGAGGCGACTGCGCCGCTAGAAATTTTAGAATATACACAAGAACGATTATCAGGCGTGGACATATTAGTTAACAACGCAGGTGCGACTATTCGTAATATGGAGATCGAAGCAAATTGGCGAGCTTCGTTCGAACTCAATACGTTCGCCCCTTTGTTGATAATGGAGGCTTTGAAAGCTGAATTGATGAAATCTAATCACGCGGCCGTAGTAAATATTTCTTCAATCTTCGGTCGAGAGTATGGTGGACCTGCTCAATACCAAACGTCAAAGGCAGCGCAAATTGCATTGTCAAATGCCTACGCCCGCGATTGGGTGACTGAAGGAATCAGAGTGAACAATATTGCACCAGGATCGATTGCCTTTGAAGGCGGTTCCTGGGGGAATAGACTAATCTCGGATCCAGAGGGGATGGAAGAATTTATTCGCACTGAAATCCCTGGCGGTAGATTCGGCAAACCTGAAGAGGTGGCAGACGCAGTCGTCTGGCTGGCCTCGCCTAGAGCATCCTGGGTTATTGGCGCAACCTTACCAGTCGATGGCGCGCAGAGCAGAAGCGGCACGTAAGCTGTTGCACCCACGGGTGCAATCAGAGAGCATGGTAGAAGCAAAGGAGTCTAGTCGATGCGCTTTCAAAAACGTGACATGATCGGGATTTTATTCGCAATGACTGCTCCCATGCTCGCAATGTGGTTAGTCCTTTCCGCTTTCGATCTATGGAATTTTCATGACACATCAATGCTAGGAGCACTGCTTGGCGGGGTTGCTGTAAATATTGCAATTGGTGCAGGTATTCTTGGTGCATTTTCGCGCTTTATCAAGTCATGGGATTGGATTGGTGGTTTAGGTATCACCTTGTTTGCAGCCATCGCACTAGTCGTAGTACTGCAACGTGTAGGACACGGCTCGGGCTTACCTGCAAACCTTGTAAAAATACTCTGTGTTTTCCTTTTTCTTGGACTAAACATCAACATCATTGTTCAATTAGTAAGAAACGGAGTCGATCCGTGGCTTCTCAGAAAATCTAGTGCTCCATCTGAATAGCGAAAATCTGTCGATACAGTCCGGAAAATTATCATGCCGTTAACACCAATGACTAGCCAAATGGTTCTCCTCCATCTTCTCGCAGCATGGATGAGTGAGAAATTTTACAGAACTTTTCGACCATCGGATCGGCCGGCAAAAAATGCGGAAGAGATTGGGTTTGACGCACTAATCACTCAACGGAACCGAACGATCGGAGTATTCATAGCTGAACTGTGGACCGCGGCTGAACATGCGACAATAACCGATCAACTTGGTGGCTTGCTCACTGACGACATGGTCTCTGATGAAAGTATCGAAGAAGGCGCGTACGCAGTTTGGGTCCCTCCAAAGGTCCAACTGCCGTCGACCGAACCGTACATATCTGAATTAAGACTACAACTCCTGAAAGGAATGCGTGGAATTTCAACTGATGAGCGAAGAGAAATTAGGATACCTCGAGTCGTAACACTCGCAAAGCTTGAAAATACGGGCGCCTACATGTCCGTTACAGGAGGTTTTTCTACAGAATGGCTTGCTTTGTCTGACGGTGTACAAGGATCGTTTCATTTAGATTCTCATAAAATATCGAGATTACCAAAAGAGCGAGCAGAACTAGAATCCATGATGACTCAGATACGAGATAGGGCGATGCTCCTGCGCGAAGGCGAACTAACTGAGTTAGACATCTTTGATCATTGGACTATTTCGCACCTGCCCGAAACACTAAAATCAGGAGTGGCTGTTATTTCACCACCACCTGAACTAGATCCCCATGATGGAACCCCAGTCCGACGAGATCTCCGAAGGTTATTAAAACAGGTACAACAATCAGATATGTCGACCGTTGATATGAAAGTACTGGTGGTCACCACTGCCGTCACTCATATAGATCAGGAACTAGTCACCACAGCGATAAAAGGAATGAGCCCTTCCATGTATGGAATGCTCGATCTAATCGTGGTTGTCGCTGATGGGGAGTTACGACAAGTCCTGCAACCTCGATCACTTCCGTGGAGTGCCAGCTAAGGTCCTAAACAAAATCTTGATAGACCGATGTCTCAAATTTCTCAAAGAGAGAGAGCGCTGATACGTCCATCCATGGACGAAGTTGGGAAAGAAAAACACCACCAATATTTCTCTCAGGGTCTATCCAGAAGTATGTATTAAATATACCTGACCAACTCAAGGATCCCGGAGATCGGCCGGTTGGAGTTTTTTGCTCATTAATTTGGAACGTAAGCCCCCATGTCTTTTTTAATCCCGGGAAAAATTCTGCGTCGTTGGCAATATTTTTGTCAGCCGACATGAGCATCTCTACTCGATTATCTCCCATCGCATTCTGCGTCATAAGTTTGATGGTATCAGGCTTAAATAATTCAAAATTAGCTGCCTTGCCATCATTCAGAATCATTCGAATAAATCTCATATAGTCGCCGAGGGTCGAATACATGCCACCACCGCCACCCCAATATTCTCGATCTAATATCGCGACATGCTCGTTGGCCTCAAAGCCTTTATTGATTTGAGGTGTATGAACCGATGCCATTCTGGATTTCATTTCGTCTGACGGGAAGTATGTCGTATCAAACATGCCCAATGGATCAGTTATATACATTTTGATATATTCATGAAGAGTAATGCCGGTTACTTCTTCGAGTATCAATCCTGCCCAATCTATACTGACCCCGTATCCCCACTTCTCACCAGGGTCAAACACCAAAGGAACTTTCAAAGCTTTCTTTTTCCCAGTAGACATTCTGGGATGCCGTGTGGTCGATAGGTACTGATCTAGAAGGACATTACACCAATCCGAGCTGAAACCAGAAGTGTGCGTTAGTAGATGGCGCAATGTTATTGAACTCTTAGGTGAGCGGGTAACCGCCTCACCAGTTGCACTAAACCCTTCCAATACTTTGACTTCCCCCAGATATGGAATAATCGCGCTAGCAGGTGTATCCAGATCTAAAATCTTTTTTTCAACCAGCTGCATAATTGCAGCTCCTGCAATTGGTTTGGTCATAGACGCAATATTGAAGACAGTATCGACTGTCATCGGGCTAGAAGTACGAGTCGATCGCATTCCGAATGCAGCCTCATATTGAGTAGATTCGCCTGATGTCAAACCAACGACAAGCCCGGGAATTTTTCCCTCACTGAGCGCATCTTCCAGATCAGCCTCAAATCGACCTAACATTTAAGTTGTCTCGAAACAAATGTTAGCTATCCGATCGAGACATCATTGTAGAATAACCACCAAACGCAACAGTCGTAGCTCTGGCGTGCTCTTCAACATGAACGTTAATACAAGATGGCTTCCCACTTTCAGCAGCGCGTTCCAAAGCATTGTGGAGATCGTTCGGATCAGTTACTAACTCGCCGTATCCACCGAGTGCCTCAACCACTTTGTGATATTGCTGGCCAAAACCCAAACTTCTACCAGGTGTGGTGTTGTCACCACCAGTCCAACCACCATTATTGCTGACGACGGCAATAACCGGAAGGTTATGACGAACCATCGTATCAAATTCCTGGATATTCATTAAAAAAGATCCATCGCCGACAAACGCAACAACCTGACGTCCCGGCGCAGCAACTTGGGCACCCATTGCAAAAGGTATTCCTACACCCATACATCCATTTGGTCCGGAATTCAATCTCGCACCCTCAACAAATGAAGGAATCCATTGTCTTCCGAAGTTAAGTGTCTCCATACCATCAACTGAAATAATTGCATCTCTATCAACGAAGTTAACTATCTCCTCAGCTACCCTCAGCGGGTGTATCGGAGTCTGATCGCTCTCCGCTGACATCCGGCTTTGTTCACGCTTTCGATCATCAAGTTCGGCCAATTGTGCTCGCCAATTATCGGACGTTCCAATCCCTGCATCTTTTGCTGCTGCTGTTAACTTAGTAAGTGCAACACGGGCATCTGCAGCTATTGGAACGTCGACTGGACGGTTATGTCCGAGCTCGCTCGCATCTACGTCAATATGAATAACCTTTACATCAGGAGCAAATCGAGGTGCATGTCCAAATGAAATAATGAAGTTAAATCGAGTTCCCACCACAACAATTACATCTGCTTCTCGAAATGCTTGTCCACGAGCTCCCAAATAGGCCAAATCATGATCTTCTGGAACAATACCTCGAGCTTGAGGGGTCGTAAAAAAAGGAATCTGAGTAGCCTCAACGAACTCTCGCAGCTGGTCCCCAGCTGCTGACCAAAATACTCCCGAACCAGCAATGACAACTGGTCTCTCTGCTTTGGACAGAAGTTCAATTGCTTTTTCGATTTCACCCTCATCAGGGTATGGACGCGGGGCCGGGGTTCCACCTTTTGGAAACCATACAGATTCCTGCTCAACTCGGCCGTATAGAACCTCGCCCGGAAGATCGAGATATGTCGGACCCGGCTTGCCGGTGATCGCTTTTCGACGAGCCATGTTGAAATATTCTGGGAGCCGATCTGTATGATTCACTCGGGCAGCCCATCTTGTTACTGGTCGCGCCATGGCTAACTGGTCATACTCCTGAAACGCATCAGTGTCATGAGAGCGTAAAGATGCGGATCCGCCCAATGCGATAATCGGAACACAGTCAAGATAGGCGTTTGCCATGCCTGTTAGTAAGTTGGTAGTTGCGGGTCCTGATGCCGCTAGGCATACACCCGGCTGACGCTTAACTCTGGCGTAGCCGTGAGCAGCAAATGACGCTCCCTGTTCATGTCGGCAATCAATAGTTCTTATACCCTGATCCGCAGCGAATCCAGCTACCTCAATAATCGGGCCACCCATTATATAAAAGAGATCTTCAACACCTTCATCTCTCATTTGACGTGCCAACAATTCAGATCCACTAATTCCGCCTGGAGCAGTACTCATATTCTATTTCCTCACCTATATGTATATTTTCAAGATGGTAGCTCTCAACGCTCTCATTGTGTTGTTTTAACAAAATCATCGACATCAAGTAACCGGTTCCAACTTATCCTGTACAACTCCTGATTGTTTGAGTTGTTCAATTTCATCCTGACTCAAGCCTGCAATCTCTTCACAAATTTCTATCGTATGTTCTCCAAAAAGTGGTGCAGGTCGTCGGATTTGAGCTCTAGTTTCACTAAATTTCCAGGGAAATCCATCCCATCGGTAATGTCCGACATCTGGATGCACAATGTCAACAAAGTAATCTCGGGCGAATAAATGCGGGTCTGACACTATTTCCCAATTCTGCAAGACAGGCCCTGCGCTTATTCCTCCGTCTTGGAGAATTTTAGTTGCTTCATTATGATTAAGTCCTGCCGCCCACGATGAGATCAATTCGTCAATTTCTTCATGAAATTCTTCACGTACAGATATGTCAGCAAATTTAAAGATGTAAACCGCACTCAGCTCATCTTCAAAAATAATCCGACATAAGTTGACCCAATCCGTATCCGTTTTACATGCAATTGAAATCCAACAATCATCACCGACCGTCGCATATACACCCTGAGGCGCCCATCTACTTGACTTATTGGCCACTGGCACCATGACTTCATTTCGGATCTGAAGGTTCATAATTGATTCTGTACTGAACATAATTCCAGATTCTTGAAGCGACATATCAATGAAACGACCTCCTCCGTCATTAGCTCCACTATCTCGAGAAAAAAGTGATGCCACAAGACCGATCGCCCCATGTGTGCCGCAGATGGGATCAGCGTAAAAAGAGCCCGATGAAAAAAGAGAATCTTCGGAATATCCAAGCCTTGCAACAAATCCGCTCGAAGCCTCAATATTTGAGCCATATGCCAAATATTGCATTTCTGGGCCACCTAGTCCCATGCCTGACATCGAACACATGATTAGTTCCTCATTGCGATCACGAAGATTCTCATAGTCAAGTCCAAGACTTGGAAACACCCGCGCACTGTTGTTTTCGAGCACGATATCAGATTTCTCTACGAGGTCTAAAAATAAATCGCGACCAGCTGGATCAGATAAATCGACTCCAAGATCACGTTTATTTCGGTTCAGTAGATTGAAATAGGCGGCACGGTTATGAGCAGTGTCCCAACTCTGTTGTCCGGGATAGGTCACAGCCCTAGTAGCTGGCTTCTTCGCAACTTCAATCTTTATGACATCTGCACCCAAATCACCAAGGTGTCTTCCAGTTAAAGGGCCTGCCCAGTTAGCAGTAACCTCAAGAACACGTACCCCTGACAAAGGCAGCTCAAGGGAGCTCACAGACTGACTATAAACTCTGGGCAGGCGGTCCTCTAGTTCTAAATCCTGGTGCTCCCCTAGATGAGGAGCGCGCGATGCTGGTCCCAGTTCCACGTCGCTGAAATTCCACGGCGGGCCAGGTATCTCGATTTTGCCGACAGGTGAATCGACTGTTCGCCAAAATTCTCTGGCTCGAAGTTGCGGGCTATTTCGTAAGTCCTCAGCATCATTAACCGGAGTGACCGCAATTCTAAGCGCTTGAGCCTCATGATAAATATCCTGCTTCTTCTTGTTTTTTGCCCAGTCAGCAAAAGCTGCTCGATATTCTGGAACAGCATCTCGGAATTCAAGCATTGAATCAAGTCGAGGGTCATCAATTAAATCTGGTCGCTCAATCATTGCAAAAAATTGAGGATCCGGACGAGGCATCCAAAATACATGTCCATCTAAACATTTTGTGATCCATGTATCTTTTCTAGATTGAATTACTCCCTCGTGAGTCCATGAACTTGTCAGCCAGGAATGTGCATTGAGCATGCTTTCAAAAGTTGAGACCTCGACCGTCTGCCCCCTGCCTGTCTTTAACGAGTGATATGCGCCTGTCATAACCCCAAATGCGAGTTGCATACCCGCATGAAATTCACCCTGGAATCCAGGGGCCAGCAATGGCTCCCGTTTTGGATCGCCTGAGAAATACATGTAGCCGCCCATTGCATAGTCAACTATTTCGCTCGAAGATCTGTCCGAATAGGGGCCGTCCGTACCAAAAGGCGTATGAACACCTAACACTAATTCTTGATTTTTATCTCTGAGAGCGACTTGTTGATCTAACAAAGCTCTATCAAACTTAGTCGAGCTTGATAGAAGCACAATATCAACAGCTGAAACAAGATTATCTAACCGCTCAACATCAACGGTTTCCTGAAAATCGATAACAATTGATTCTTTCCCCACGTCGAGCGCCAGATGTAATCCGCCGGCCTCTGTATCGCCTGGTGCAGTGAGTGGGAAAGGTCCAAGTGCTCTCAGCCCAACACCAGTCGCGTCTTCTACTTTAATGACACGAGCGCCAAGATCACCAAGCAATCGACCCGCGTACGCGCCAGCAACTCCGTCAGATATTTCGAGCACCCGCAGTTCCGACAACGGTCTCTTGTCTGAATTACGGCCTATATGTGACATACCGACGTCCCGTGTCCAACGGCTATCGAGCCGTGTATCCGCCATCAATAGGCAGAGCAACTCCGGTCACAAAAGATGCGTCTGAACTTGCGAGGAAAGCTGCAGCGGAGGCTATTTCCTCCGGCTCACCTAGCCGCCCCATCGGATGCAAGCTCTCTAAAAATTCTTGGCCGCCTTCACGATCACGCATACCTGCCGTCATCGGTGTAAAAATGTAACCTGGGCACAATGCGTTCACTCGGACATTCTGCTTACCGTATATCACTGCAAATTGGCGAGTAAGACCCACGACCCCATGCTTAGCTGCCGTGTACGCCCCGGGACCATCGCTGGGATTAATGTCGGCAGGTTTTACTGCACCCGAACCCCCAACTAACCCATTGAGGCCAGCCACTGACGCTGTGTTCACGATCGAACCACCGCCTCTCTCGGCCATCATCTTGCAACCATGCAGTAGTCCGTAGTAGACCCCACTAAGGTTCACTGCAATCGTCTGATCCCAGCCTGCACCACCACCTACTCCAGCATTATTCATAAGTACATCAATAGATCCGAATTCAGAGATTGTTCTTTCCAATGCATCCTTCACTGCATCAGAATCTGTCACGTCCAATACCACTGCGGCTGATTTACCACCATGCTCAAGTACTTTTGCAGCAGTGCTCTCAGTGCCGTCCTGATCGATATCTGCACAAAGAACTGCGCAGCCTTCATCTGCTAATCGGAGCGCCATCGCACGACCAATCCCTGACCCAGCACCGGTCACCAACGCGCTCATTCCATCATATCTATTCATAAGTATCTCCAACCTTTTTTCTTTTATTCGTCGCCACAGGCGCACTATACTCCGACCTGAGAAACCTGTTTAGGTTAACCATAAAATACGAACTTGAAAACTTATGAATTTTTTTAAATATGACTGAAATAAAGACTCCACTCATAATCGAATCCGAGCGCGGAAACATATCTTGCGTCTGGCAAGCAGCTGAAATAAATGAACTACATACCGCGGTTCTTTTTATTGGTGGAGCCGATGGCGGATTCATGGGTCCATCTGACATTTATGAAGCTCTGTCCAAATTATTTATCCCATTACAAATTGGAGTGCTCCGAGTAGATTACAGAATTCATCAGTTCCCGAACGACGTCGAACAAGGCGCATACGACGCTCAACAAGCTACTTCGTGGTTGATGTCACAAGGTTATGAAAAAATTCTGATAGTTGGTCACTCATTTGGCGGCGCAGTGGCTATTGAAACTGCTGCTAAAAACCACAACATTCGAGGAGTTATCGGCCTCGCATCCCAGACAGCAGGTGCAATGAATATCACGTCGTTGGTTGATACCCCAGTGCTTCTAATCCATGGTGATTCAGACACAAGACTTCCAGTCACGTGTTCAATAATGCTTTATGAAATGACCTCAACTCCGTGCGAGCTCGCGATACTGGAGGGTGGTACTCATTCTCTAAGACAAGTATCTAAATCAGCCACGAAGCTCATTCTAGACTTTGTGAAAAATCATATTTGAGCCACAAACATCAATCAAAGGTCCACGTCCCTTGGAAATCAAACATAGTATTTACTGCGGCGCTGAATTCTGAGCGAACAAGCGCAAGTGAAACAGGATGCAGTATCGGGATAATCACGCCTTGCTCAATGAGATAGTTATGAGCCTTGGCATATTCAGAAAGCCGCTCGTCCCTGTTATTCGCCATATCAGCAGACTGCAGAAAAGAATCATACTTATCGTCCGAAAAATTTAAAAAATTTTCATCAGAATCAGTCGCAAATGGGTGCAACCAGTTTGCTGCACTTGGATAATCAGCCTGCCAACCACCAATCGCTAATTGATAACGCCCAGTTTTTAAATCAGCAAAATATTCTTCTGCATTTTCTGGTCTCAAGTTTATTTGAAGAGGTAACTTTTGCTCCCATAACTTCTTGAGCTCGACCGCAAGCTCTGCGTGGAGGGGATTTTCCAAGGAATAAAGCAATTCGACATTAATGCCTTCAGCATTTTTTCCTCTTGCCCAGTAGTCTGTGGCTAGCTCTTTCGATCCAGAGAGCGCTAAGCCAGCCGAATTGTCACTGCCACTAATACCCTCCGGAATCCATGAATTCGTATAGGAGTGACCTCTCTGGATTTCTACTGAAAGCATATCTAGAAGTTCTCGTTTATTAAGATTCAGGGCTAGTGCTTTCCGTGAATCGACTTGGGAAAAAAACATTGATTCGCTATTTACAAACACGCCATACGTGATGTGTCTAGTTTTTACAGAAATTTCACCTTCAGAGGGAATCTGGAAATCAGAAGATAGTTGAGATGCGATTAGGTTAACAACATCAACTTCGCCGTTCAAAAAGCCTTCGGTAGCGTCACTGAAACTGTCATAACCTACAAATTCAAGCTCCTGAATCTCATGTGCAGCAATATTACCAATCTGATCGATCCACTGGTCGTTAGACACTAACGTGACCCTACTATCTTCCCATGAGCTAATTTTGAACGGGCCATTAGAAAAAAAATAAGTTCCTCCGTCTGAAGACCCACTGCGAATCGGAAAAAATGGAAGAAGAGCTGAAAGCGTCAAGAACTCCGAGCTCGACTCTCTGAGCTTAAGCACTAACGTTCGATCATCTAAAACGATGCTCTGTTCTAAGTCAATATTGCTAAAGAGTTCCAGTAACCCTGGTTTAGTCTCTTTAACGGTATCGTAGCTATTTAACGTGTCGAGAATTTGTTGAGCGGTCACTGGCTCCTCGTTAGACCACTTCAAGTCTTGAGCCAAAAGAAACGTATAAGTCAATCCATCAGAAGAGATACCCTCGTTCTCTTTGCTCGGTAGCACCATAATCATTTCAGGCCGCAGTCGGCCCGATGGTTCAATTCTCGAAAGTCCAACGTATAACTTACGTAAAAATATTTCTTCCAGTAAAAGATCAGTACTTACTTCCGATAAAAACTTGCTCGGTACAGCAATTCTAAGCGTTCGTACCGTCGCTTCGGTGGTCGCTTCGGTGGTCGCTTCGGTGGTCGCTTCGGTGGTCGCTTCGGTGGTCGCTTCGGTGGTCGCTACGACATTATTCTCCTGCACCTCGGCTATAGAATCTTGTGAACAAGCCATAGCAAAAATTAAAAGAGCAGTCAAAAAAAACGAAGACACCAAAACATAAAATTTATCTATCGTCATACGATCCAATTTAAGCCATTTTACACCGTAGTCTCAAGTTAGTAGTTAGGCATGGTTCACAATGGAGCCGTCAACAACAAGTAATTCAGCGTTGACGTACTCTGCCTCGTCCGAAGCCAGATACACGACGGCGCCTCGTAAATCGGCAGGAGTTCCCAGTCGGCGCAAGGGAATATATTTCTCAAGCACCGATGATAGATCTGTATCATTTTGAGGGCCTGGCGTGTCTTCATAGAAACCAATTCCAAGTGCGTTCACAGTCACTCGGTCCTTAGTTAACGGATCGCCGCTCCCCCACTCGATTCCCAATGATTTGGTGAATCCTAGTACAGCCCCCTGAGATGCACCAAAAATAGCGCAGTTCGGAATTCCACGATCATGTAAATTAGATACAAGATTAATTATTCGACCCTTGCCTCTGGCAACCATGCGTTGACCGATAACCTGGCTCGCCACAAACACGGATGTGGCATTCCTGCTCAATTCCTGATTCCACTCAACGAGAGTTGCATCAAGCACCGGTTTAATGTTGGCAAAATGAGCACCATTGACAAGGATATCGAGAGGCCCCAATGCCTCCTCCAAATCACTAATAGACGATTCAACTCGGGCAACGTCCGTCAAATCTAACGTGAGACACGTCCCCTCAAGACCAGATGCTGCCCAGCATTCGTTCAATATCGAATTTGCTTCGACTTCTTCAGTCTTATCAGTGCTCAACGTCGTCACTGAGACTCTCGCGCCTGCTTCCGCTAATGCCACAGCTAGTGCCCTCGCCAGTGGAGTCGTAGCTCCACCTACTAGTGCGTGTTTCCCAGATAGATCGAAATATCGCTTTTGAAAATATGGATTCTTTTCACCTTCCGGTGTAATAGGAAATACTTGATTACTCATAAAATTCTCTCCAATAACTTACGATTCAGACTGTGGAATAATTCCAGCTGGTGTGAGGCCAGCTGCTATAGAACCACCGTCCATTAAAATTGTTTCTCCACTGAGATAATCTGATGCAGTCGACGCTAAAAATACGGCTAATGGTCCCATCTCTGGCATGAATCCGATACGACCAGCTGGTTGTCTACTCCCTAATTGTTCGAGCATTGCCTCATCGTCAGTTTTAGGAAATAGGCCCGGAGCAATACATGAAGCGCGAATGTTATCCCTTGCATAAGTCATTGCAAGTGCCTTTGTTAACTGGATGACACCACCCTTTGCAATCGGATACATAAAATTATTACGCCCCCCTCGATAACCCCATCCAGAAGTGACGTTGATTACTCTCCCACCACCATTGTCTAAATAATGAGGAATGATCGCCCTAGAGCAATAAAATGCTGAATATAAATTGCTTTCGATCCCACTGTGCCAGTCCTCGTCAGTGAGCTCAGGGAGTGTTTTCCCGCGCCCAGAGCCACCCAGTCCAGCATTATTGATCATTAAGGTTATACGGCCCATTTCTTGAATAGCCTCAGCAACTATTTCATTCACTCTGGTTGAATTTGTGACGTCGCCGCCAGGGATTCCAAAGTACCTCCTGCCGCGCGAACGTATCTCATCACCAACACTTTCAATAGGTTCAGGCCGTCGACCCACACCCACAATGTCGCAACCTGCATCGGCCAGAGACAAGGCCATTTCACGTCCCAGACCGGTTCCCGCGCCAGTAATAATTGCCGCTTGACCTGTTAAATCAAACTCATCAAGAATGCCCATACTAGATACCTCTTTATTCTACATTTTGGCTAATGGAAGGAGCCTATCACGAGTCAAAGACAATCACAGCATCAGAAAGACTTAAAATAGATGAATGGCCCAACACGGTTACGTTTATCTTATTCAAGGACCAAGAGAAGCCGGCAAGGATCTCTTTAAAATTGGTCGAACGATTAATCCCAAAACACGCTTTTCGAACTTGCAAACTGGATCGCCAGTGTTATTAAGGTTAGTGAAAATCACTAAGACGAAAAATCCTAAAGAACTCGAGCGATATCTTCATAGATATTGCGCGGAAATGCGGATTCATGGGGAATGGTTTGCTCTAGGAAAAAGTGATGTTCGTTCTGTGAAAAGAATTATGCAAAAACATGGAACCAAGTCCGGCAAGAAAAGACTTGTCGCATTGCTAATTTTGTTTATAATCGCGATAGGATATTTTAATATAGATACTTCAACACTAGAGCTGTACTAACAGAGAAAGATATAATCCAATGCCCACCCAACTGCCTTCATTTTCTTTGCCAACGGCTGGTGCTACGAGAACACAAAATGCTTACTCCTTTCCTTCGGGAAGGCCAACCCTGCTTTGTTTTGTTAAGGAAGATTGTCCAACAACAAGAATTTCCATGCCCCTACTGCAAAAGGCATTCGAAGAATTCAGTGACGGAGTCGATATCGTTGCGTTGGCGCAAAATGGAGATGATGACCTGGTCCTCACAGAGGAATATTCGATGACACTACCTTTTCTGGATGAGTCCACGCTAAATACCTCGTACGCATATGAAATCGAAACTGTCCCCACTTTAGTCCTAGCAACTCCTGATGGAACTCCGACTCGCACATTTGTGGGTTTTGGACGAGACGACTGGAAAAGTTTATTCGAGGACTTAGCCAAGATAAATAAAAGTACTATGCCGGAAATTGACTGGGATATATATCCTGAATCAAGACCTGGATGTGGCTCAAAATCTCTGGAGCCTGGGATTTTTGAACGACTGAAAGCCGAGTCAGAAGGATCGCCAATCAGGGCGCGCAGGGTCGAAGTTGCACTTCACGACGATGTCCATGAATTTATGTATCAACAAGGCCTGACCGATGGACTGCCTGTCATCCCCCCCACCCCTGAGCGTGTCATTCGAATGCTAGATGGAACAAAAAGAGATTCACAAGATACTGTGGCAATTGTGCCTCCTAACTTGGCTCCGGTGACCGTTGAAAAAATAGCAATAAATTCGGTAATGGCAGGCTGCCTACCTGAATATCTCCCAGTAGTTATTGCAGCGGTAGAAGCTGTGTGTAATGAAGAATTCAATGCACACGGGGTCGGCGCTACCACTATGGGTGCCACTCCTGTGCTGGTGGTCAATGGGCCGATTCGACAACGAATCGGAATGAATATGGGACTGAACGCTCTAGGCCAAGGGAACAGAGCTAACGCTGCAATCGGGCGTGCGGTGAGACTGATACTCAGAAATGTCGGTGGCCAAAGGCCAGGCGAGACTGAACGATCTACTCAGGGATCGCCTATGCGGTATTCAACCTGCTTTGCGGAGTGGGAAGAAATCAGTCCATGGGATCCTCTCCACGTGGAACGAGGCTTCAATAAAGATGAATCGGTAGTGACTGCTTTCGCAATGACCGGTATCGGAGTGGCAATCGATCAAACGTCGAGAACCGCTAAATCATTAGTAGGCTCCCTCGGTGTTCGAATGGAAGCCAACCATCATCCTAACTCTCACAATTATGGTGATTCGATGCTCGTACTATGTCCAGAACATGTGGCCACAATCTGGGAGGATGGTTGGTCAAAAGAACAAATTAGAGACCGAATCCAGAAAATTACGCAACGATCTGTGAGATCGCTGTTAAGAAATGAAGAAATAGGAGCTGGACTAGATCCCAACCAATTTGCTAATGCGTCCGAAGAAGAACTAAATAAAATGATCCCTAAATTTCGCAGCAACGAAAATATCCATATAATGGTGGCTGGAGCAGAAGCCGGTAAGTTTTCGGCCGTACTTGAAGGATGGGCAAGCGGACCCACTGGGTCCATCCCAACCAGCCGAAAAATTAATGACTGAAGTCAGAAAGAAGGTTTGTAGAATGTCACCACAAGATTTACCCACGACAATTCTGGATCCGACCGACGAAAGAGAACCAATCAAGCGAACTAGAACTAAAAGACCTGAGCATATCACTGGAACCGTTGGTCTCCTTGATATCTCTAAGCCTCGCGGAAATAAGTTCTTAGACCGGGTCGAAATACTGATTAGTAATCAAATGCCAAATGTAAAAATACAAAGATACATGAAGCCTACTTTTGCTAAACCTGCGCCTTACGAACTCAGAAGACAAATACTGAATGAGTGTAACTTTGTGATCGAGGCAGTCGCTGACTGAGGATCTTGTACAACGTGCAGTGTGCACGACACAGTTTGGTTTGAAAATAATGGAATCCCCGCAGTATTTGTGGCCACAGATGGTTTTGTCGATGCTGCGGTAGCTCAATCGACCTCATTGGGCATGCCTGACGTCAACAGGGTCTTTGTACCTCACCCAATGCAAGACCAAACAGATGAAGAAATGCATCAAAGAGCTAACTCTGTTATCGAACAATTGCTAACAGCGCTAATCGACTAACCAAGTCAGAAAGGCCTTCTCATTGCCCGCATTACCAACTTCTGGTCCGCTGAAAGGAATTCGTATCCTTGACCTCACCTGGATTTTATCCGGGCCGATGTGTACTCAGACTCTGGGTGACCTCGGAGCAGATGTTATCAAATTGGAGAGGCCTCCCTACGGAGATGTCGCTCGTACCACTATGCCGATGATCGATGGAGAATCCGGCTACTTCTTTTCTATAAATCGAGGCAAGAGATCGATCGCGGTTGATCTCACTACTGAATCAGGAAAAAGTATTTTCCAGGATCTTGTGAAAGAAGTTGACGTCGTGGTGGAAAACTTTACACCTGGTGCAATGAGCCGCCTTGGTCTCGGGTATGCCGACCTCAAAGACCTAAATCCAGGACTCATATACGCTGCCATATCCGGATACGGTCAGACAGGCCCACTTTCGGATAAGCCGGCCCTCGACGTAATTGTGCAGGGGGCTGGCGGAGTTATGTCCATTACGGGATATGAGGATTCAGAGCCAGCGCGAGTTGGATTTTCTGTCGGGGACGTAGCGGCTGGGCTATATTGCGCAGTTGGAGTTTTAGCTGCAATACACGAGCGTCATAAGTCTGGTGAAGGCCAACTAATAGATATTTCAATGCTTGACTGTCAAATTGCGGTGCAAACAAATGAATTTATGCGATATCACATAACGAAGGAAATCCCTGGACGCATTGGTACTCGACATCCTACTGCTGTGCCTTTCCAAGCATTCCCCACAAAAGATGGCTACATTGTCATTGCCCTCTCTTGGGGCATCTCAAATCAATGGGCACTTCTCTGTGTCGAACTTGATATCCCGGAACTTATCGATGATCCACGTTTTGAAACTGCTGCTGCTCGGAGTCGGAACCACAGTGAACTCGAGCCACTACTGAATCTAGCTTTTGCACAGAGAAATACATCCGACTGGGTTAACGCTTTACAAAAGTACGGAATCCCTTGCGGACCACTCAATAACATCGCAGAAACGTCCGCTATGCCTCAGGTCGCGGCCCGCGAGATGCTCCCTGAAATAGAACACAAAACTTTTGGACCCACGCCTCTAGCAAATACGCCAATAAAGATGTCGCGGACACCTGGTGGAATCAAAGGAACGGCGCCTGATATGGGAGAGCACAGTCGCGAAGTTTTATCTGAACTGCTGGGAATGAATGAAGGTCAGCTTGCAGATTTAATTAGTAATCAGGTTGTCTGGGAAGAAAGGCCTGAAGTCGAGCTTGGCTAGCTCGATGATATCGCACCGCCTCGGACACCAATATAAACACCCGATAGAATTACTCCCCCGACAACAATCTCAAAAATTGAAGGAATTTCATCAAGAAACAGCGCTGCTATCAAAGATGATCCTACAGGTTCACCAAGTATCGCCAATGCAACAATGGCAGCCGGCGCAAATCCCAAGGAATAATTTATCGCGTTATGGCCGATTAACTGTGGGACAAGAGCGAGTAAAAGAACAAAGATATACGTATTTACTTCATAATTAAAGGTTAAAGTTTCTCGACTCAAGAAGGTAATGAGTAGAACAATAGCTCCAACCGAATAGACGACTGCTGCATAAACTGACATCTCTACACGCTGCCTGACATAACGCCCAATCAATAGATAAATCGAAGCAAGTATGGCACCGATGAACGCATAGATGTCCCCTGACAAGCTACCGACATCTTTAAAATCGGAGATGAGCAGGGCAGATGCTCCGCAAAAGCTCACTAGGATACCACTCAATACTCTCGCGTTCGGTCGCTCGCCGAGAAACATCCAGCCACCTAAAGCGGCAAATAGTGGACTCATTGCAACCAATGCGACTGAGGCTAAAATCGAAGTTTTAGAAATGCTTGAAACCCAAAACGCAAAGTGAGCTGCTAAAGCAATTCCAGATAAAACCATTAAACAAATCACACCGATTTTCAGAGTCCTATACGAATCTTTAGGCCCTAGAAGTGAAACTACGATCATTATTGGCGCGGCAATTACAAGGCGTGCAGTGGCAATATAAAGAAAAGAAGCCTCATCTGCCAGCCTAATTAATGGGCCAGCCCAACTACAGGCGAAAATTCCGATCGCGAGAATCAACATCTGATATCTATTCATAGATAGTGAGCATAATAAACATATCCAGGTCAATACAACAAAACTTCGTGGGTTACCGATATCCTACTGTGAGGGTGTTTCACACCCATTGCGTCCAAAGAAAGGCTTTAACCTATATGTCACGTCTAACACGACTCACACCAGAACTTCTAACCGCAGATCAAAAACAAACTTATGAGGCGCTCACTACTGGACCAAGAGGCGCAAATATGATCCAATCAGATGGGTCACTCGGCGGCCCCTTTAACTCAATGTTGTACTCGCCCAATATTGGTATAGCACTGCAAGAACTAGGAGCACGTCTGCGTTACGGCACCAGCATTCCTCGCCCGCTGCTCGAGCTTGCAATTATCACCATTGGAGCACACTGGCAGGCTCAATATGAGTTCTGGGCGCACGCCAGAATGGCCCTCGAAGCCGGCATTAAACAGGAAGTAGTCACTGCAATTCAGCTGGGTGAAAAACCAGATCTTGGTGGCTCTGAGGCATTAGTTTATGAGTTTTGCATACAAATGATCGAAACTAAACGTATTCAAGAGGATACCTATAAGGCGCTCACTGAAGCTTTAGGTGAAGCCGGAATAATGGAGATTGCAACCTTGATCGGCTATTACTCAGCAATTTCTATCGTGCTAAATACATTTGAGATATCGGTGCCTGAAAATGCATCCCCTCCCTTCAAAAAGACATAACACTACTAGCGCGTGATACTACTATAGAGAGCGAAAATCAAAAAAACTGAACGTTAAATTGTAGTCAGAACAGGATAAGTGAGGCCATGAAATGACAGACACCGAGATAAACTGGAACGAGTGGACCGAACAAGCAACTGAATGGCTTTCGTCATATATACGCGTCAATACGGTGAATCCTCCAGGTAACGAAACCATTGCCTGCGATTTCATAGGAAAAATTCTTGACGCTGAAGGAATTCCTTACCAGCTTTACGATCCCGGTGACAATCGATCCACGCTAGTAGCCACACTCAAAGGAGATGGAAGCCGAGGGAAATCTCTAATTCTACTTAACCACACTGACGTCGTTCCTTTTGAAATAGAAAACTGGACAGTCGACCCACTCGGTGGTGAAGTCCATGATGGCTATATCTGGGGCCGTGGTGCTCAAGATATGAAAGGCACTGGCATCGTCGAACTCGTTACATTTCTTTTACATAAGCGACTTAATTTACCGCTCAAGCGTGACTTGGTTTTCATGGCAGTTGCCGATGAGGAAGCAGGCTCAGCCTATGGCGTCGAGTTTCTTGACCGCGAACACCCTGAGCTTCTTGATTGTGAATATGTAATAAATGAAGGTGGGAGCGGCAGTACAGAAGTACTAGGCATCGAGCGTGATGCTTTCAATATAGGTGTCTCAGAGAAGGGCCCTCTCTGGTTAAAATTGACAGTTGAGGGCACTCCAGGCCATGGATCTGTACCGCATAGCGACAATGCAGCAGACCACTTGATTCGTGCGGTAAACAAAATTCTAGATTGGGAGCGACCATTTGATATAACTCCCGAAGTTAGAAATTACTTCGAAGCTATTTATGAAGCAGGCATTTTGAAAGACAAACCTACTGATGAAGTTCTCAAGGCTTTGGCAGCAGATAACCCAAGAATAGACTCGATGCAAAAAAATTCTATCGCATTGACAACTCTCCGCTCGGGAGTCAAACACAATGTTATCCCCTCAGATGCTGAAGCCACTCTTGATTGCCGACTCGTACCAGGATATGACCCTGATAAATTCGTCGGTGACATGGTCGACGTAATTAACGATGATCGCATCAAAATTGAACGGGTATTTCAATCATCAACTCCAGCTTCTCCGGCGAATACAGAACTTTGGGATGTGATGGCACGAGAGGCTCGTAACTTAGTTGAAGATGCCTTAATCCTGCCTGGTGTCTCAACTGGGTTCACTGATTCGCGAGTGTTTAGGCGCAAGGGAATGACTGCATATGGATTCAGTCCATTCCTGAGTGGTCCCAGTGAGGCAGGACGAGTTCACGGACATGATGAGCGCTTGTCAATTGATAATTTACATTTAGGAATGCAAATAATGCATGCAACAGTCCGAGGGATTTGTGGGTAAACCCATTAGTAAAATTTCAAGCATGAGAGGTAAAAAGTGAATCAGAGAAAAATACATTTCGCTCGATCTGCCGTAGTCCTTTTTACATTGATAATCCTGTCACTATCCTGTCAAACCGAAGAAGGTTCGATAGAAAAATCAACGAAGAATTCCGAATCGCTAACACCGAAAGTTGGGACTACACAAGGTGTTGTAACTACAACAACCGAAGCAGTGCTAGTTACAAAAACTTTCACCATGTCTGACACGGAAATCGACCGAACGGGAGCGTACATCCCACAAAATGGTCTACCCACACTGGTATTTAATTCTGCTGTTGGCTGACCCAGCTGCAAAAGCGTACGGGCCGTCGTGAACGGTTTACGATTTGAAACACAAACCTTAATGAATTTCGTCATACTTGATATTGCGAATAAGGAAGACAATACGCTCGCCAAACGACTTGGAATTCTTGGATTCCCAAGAATATCGACAGTGTCATCTGATGGAGCTACGGTCCTTGATAGGCATGCCGGTACAATCAGTGAAAAACAGTTACGGCAATTAATTGATCATGCGATTAATTCAGAATCATAAGAAGAGCATCTTTCAGGGAGAAAACAATTTGCGCAGATATCTAATGCCGGATAAACGGCACCAGCTGCCTCCTGGTTTGCAAAGTACACCCAAGCTCCAGCTGTCTTCTCTGCACCTGTATACTCCTGAACAAACGGACATGATTCAAGGTGAAGCACTGAACCACCTGGGTCGATATTCAACCAGCACGGTTCATCAGTTTTTTGCATTAACCTATCCTCTACAAAAGGATATCAGCCTAATGGAGAAAATTAATGGATGAACATTGGACATTTGAATCTCGAAGATCTCCTGTGCTTGGGCTGCATGGAATGGTGGCAACAAGTCATCCATTAGCCGCGAAAGCGGGCTTAGATATTCTCGAAAAAGGTGGAAATGCAGCGGATGCGGCGATTTCCACAGCAGCCGCTCTAAACGTGGTTGAACCTACGTCGACTGGCATTGGTGGCGATTGTTTTGCACTCTACTACGATGCAAAACAACGAGAAGTTTATGCTCTCAATGGCAGCGGCCGTAGCGGTGCAAATCAATCAATCAAATCCATGAGAGACCTAGGCATTAATTCATTCCAGGACCATGATTTTTCCACCTCGGTACACGCGGTCACCGTCCCTGGTGCAGCAATGGGTTGGTTTGATACATTGGAGCGATTTGGCCAGATGAAACTCACCGATGCACTAGACCCAGCAATTAGGTTGGCTGAAGAAGGAATTCCGATAACTCCCGTCATATCAAAATTTTGGAACGACAGTATTGATCTTCTAAAATCAGCAAGCCCCAATAGCGCTGAGTTACTTCTTAATAATTCAGCTCCAAAAGCAGGCGAAATCTGGAAAAATCCGAACTTGGCTCGAGTATTTAGAGAACTCGCTGAAGGTGGACCAGAGGCCTTTTACCAAGGGGCTTCCGGCAAAGCGATCGTTGAAATCATAAAAGACCTCGGTGGACATATTACATCCAGCGACTTAGCAAATCACGTATCAACCTTTGATAAGCCTATATCAACTCAATACAGAGATTACCGAGTATGGGAACATCCACCTAATGGCCAAGGAATAGTGGCTCTAATCGCCCTAAATGTTCTAGAACAGTTCGAGATTAGCAAAATGGAGCGAAGAGATCCCAATCTTCTGCATTTACTTATAGATACCGTGCGATTGGCATTTCGTGATGGATTGGAGCATGTGGCTGACCCATCTTTCGTAGATGTTCCGGTGGATACGTTACTCTCCGCTGAGCATGCTTCCGACTTAAAATCTATGTTGGACTCTTCATATTCAATCGCGCCTAATGAAGGCCCAGAGAAAACATCAGATACCGTATACCTGAGTGTTGTGGATGGAGACGGAAACGCCTGCTCATTTATCAATAGTAACTATAGTGGATTCGGAACTGGGATTATTCCCAAAGGGTGTGGGTTCACCTTACAGAACCGTGGATCCGGATTCAGCCTTGATGAGACCCACCCTAACAGGCTAGAACCGTCTAAACGCCCCTATCACACCATCATTCCAGCCCTTATTACCCATGCTGATACTGATGAACTTTTTGCCAGCATCGGAGTAATGGGTGGTTACCATCAACCACAGGGTCACGTACAGACAATGGTGAACTTGATTGATTTTGACATGAATCCACAAGCCGCATTAGATGAACCACGCTTTTCAATTTACCGAGATCCTCCGTGGGGTGTTGTATCGATAGAGGATGGAATCCCTGACCATACCCTGAGTGAGCTTACGAGGCGGGGGCATAAAGTTGAAAGATCAACCGGCGCGTCAAGATTAGGATTATTTGGCCGTGGGCAAATAATTATCCGAGATCGAGAGACTGGTGTTTTATGGGGCGGCTCAGATGGACGAGGTGACGGAGCCGCAATTACTTGGTAGGAGTTTGTCATGTTTGATGTTGAATCGAATAAATATACGGTGGGGATACTTCACCCTGGAATGATGGGTATATCTGTCGCGGCTTCATTCATACAAGCTGGTAATGAGGTTCTTTGGGCCTCTGATGATCGAAGCATAGAATCTAAAAACCGCGCCAAAAGCTTAGACAGCTTCGAAGACACTGGCTGGCTTAATGGGCTTGTAAATAGAAGCAAACTTATCATCTCAGTGGTACCGCCGCATGCTGCTAAAGATGTAGCTTTCGATGTTTCATCTCTCGGTTTCAGGGGAATTTATATCGACGCAAACGCAATATCTCCAAACACAGCACAGCAAGTGGCCGATGAGATCAAGTCCTCCGGTGCCACTTATATTGACGGAGGAATAATTGGTCCACCAGCTGAAACATCTGGGTCCACGCGACTCTATTTATCCGGTGATGAGGCAATTTTTGCTGCAGGGAAACTGAACGGTGGCCCGCTAGAGGTAATACCTCTTTCAGGTAATAATCTGATGTCCGCTTCAACGTTGAAGATGGCATATGCCGGATGGACAAAAGGAACAAATGCACTGCTCATCGGACTTATAACATTGGCACAACAACATGGGGTATTAACTCAGTTATTTGAAGAGTGGGATAAATCACAGCCTGCACTCCGCCAAAAAGTGGACTCACTTAGTAGTTCTGTATCAAAGGCCTGGCGCTTTTCTGGGGAAATGGAAGAAATAGCAGACACATTTGAGCAAGCACATCTGCCTGACGGATTTCACCGAGCAGCGGCTGATATTTATCGTAATCTCGCAGTATTCAAAGATTCAACTAGCCCCCCTGCTAGAGAAGAACTGGCGCTCGAGCTTATCCGAATACTTCAGCTAGAAAGAAAAGAATTGGATGCATAAGAATAATTTAGTCGTACTCGTAGCGCTCGAAAAAGAAGTATCAAAGAAAGATCTTCCTCCAGAGATTCATCTACGCTACACGGGCGTGGGGAAAATAAACGCGGCAATCACAGCGACCGAAGTAATCCTCGAATTTCACTCTGATCTAGAAATTATCAACATTGGCACATGCGGATCTTCTGTGCACCCTCATGGAACAGTTCTTACATGCACACAATTCAAACAAATGGATATGGATGCTACTGCGGCTGGTTTGGAGCTTGGCACCACGCCATTTTCAAACAAAGCGCCTATTATTGAATTCGGGGATCTTGTAGCAACTCCAGTTTTGTGCGGCAGCCAAGACAAGTTCGAAACAGAGATTCCAAGCACCGTCGACTGCATCGAAATGGAAGCGTTCGCTATAGCAACGGCCTGTAAAAAATACGATGTTCCATTCAGAGCGTATAAGGTTGTTTCTGACCAGGGAGGGAATCAAAGCCACGACGCCTGGCTGAAGTTCTTGGAAAACGATATGCCACTCGTCATAAACGAAATTAGAGAACTCATCTAACCTACATCAGTAAGCCTATTCCCAGTACACTGCTATCTGACCTAAATACAGAAATGAGGAGATATCCATGATTACAATTTTCGCTAAATTACAGGCGGCTGAAGGAAAAGAGGATGAATTTCGTTCCGCAATCGAAACAATGGTTGCAGCAGTGAGCGAAAATGAACCCGACGTAATGAAGTACGCGCTTCATGAAGTCGATGGCTCGCCAGGAACATTTCTCCTGCATGAGGTGTACGCCAACGATGAAGCGCTCAAAGCTCATGGTCAAACAGACCATATGAAGGCATTTGGGCAAACTTTAAAGGGAATCTCTGGTGGAAGACCCGAAATCAGCAGAGTTACACAAATAACTGACGTAGAAAGATAATAGATAGCGTGGCAGGTCTCTTGCCGAGTTATTCAACAACAGATAGCACCACGTGCGAAGGATAGTTCGCCGAGTGGTGAATTGTATTGTTAGCAATTTGAGTTCGAGTATGCCTGCCAATTTCCTCTCCAGTATTTGGATTGGGGTCAAATCTGGGAAATGATGAGCTGGACACTAGCACCCGTAGTTTATGACCTCGTTTGACGACATTACTTGTGGGGTAGAGAGAGAATTGAACTTCAACAGGTCCGGATTCGTCCAGTAACCGCGGGTTTGCTAGCCCTTCACGGTAACGTACACGGAAAATTCCATCTGAAATGTTCAGCTTGTAGCCGTCCGGCCAATCGATGGACTGTGGGTACTCGTCTTGAATCATTACGAATAAATCAGTGTCCAACGCATCTGATTCGATAAAAAATCGAGCCTCGATAGGACCTGTTATCTCTATGTCATTATCGAGTGGAGTCGTCTCAAACATCAGTACATCTTCGCGATTCTCAAGCGGTCCATAAGGTTCGGTCGCGCCTAACGTCTGAGAATCCGTGACTTGATCGGATCCACCTTGAATAACTTGTATTCGCATGAGCGTGATAGGACTAGCCACTGGAGTTCTCAAAGGAGGAGCCATTATTTCATTAAGCGAAGACGTATTGGCGGAAATTGTTGGTAGTGGGTTGGAAGGATCGTAACGCAGCTTAGACCAGCTCTCTTCGATATCGGGGCTCAAACTATCTAGTAACTGATCTGGGTGCAGATAGAGATTCTGAGTTGCCGCCTCAACTGGTGGCCAAGTTTCACTTATCTTCCATGCACCACCATGTAATATTCGTCCTGTATTAGTTTTCTGCCCCGACCCGGAACCCATGACAAAGTATCGAACCCTCGCCAAATCATCAATTGACTTACTTGATTCATCAGGCAGCCAATAATCAAACCAATTCTTGACCTCTTCAAGGTAGGAGTTGCCAAGCCCTACCGCTGGTCTAGCTAGATCGCCCAAATCCACAGATCCTGCAATTTGAGAGTCAATATTCCCATCACCATGCGTCCACGGCCCCATTAGGAGATATTGATGCTGTTTTATTTGAGATAAAGCGACAAAATTCTCTATCGTTGCTCGAGTGTACGAGTCGTACCATCCACCGCAATACATTGTTGGTATATCGAGGGAGATGTCATAATAAGGTTCAAAATTCAAACCTTTTTGAGCCCAATAACCACCTGCATCAAAGTCGTAATCGCCATGAGTATATAAATCTTTCGCCCACTCATCATACGTAGGAAGTCCTGACAGTGGCGTCTCATCTGATCCAATTCCCCATGGTAGTTTTTTCAACCAATCGTACATATTTATACCATTTTGGTATAACTCATCCTGTAATGCGGAGTCACGAAGAGCCTCAGGAGAAACAGCCCCATGGGTCACGGCCCAGGTAAGCCAGCGTAGTTCCATCACACCATTGTGCCTGAGTGAGCTAGTGGCTCCATTCGATGCGCCCTGCGTAACCCACATTGCTGAAAGAGCCTCAGGTCGTTCCAAAGCCGCCGCGTTCTGAACCCAAGCTGAGTAAGAAGTTCCGTAGGTGCCGATTTTTCCATTCGAATAAGATTGATCTGCAAGCCAATCAATAGCATCGTGTCCATCAGGCCCTTCATTCGCTAACAGGACAAACTCTCCTTCCGAATCAAATCGCCCGCGGCAATCTTGAATCGCAAAAACATAGCCATTTAACGCCCAATAGGCCCCGGCTGCTCGATATCGTACGTTTTTTCTATCGTAAGGAGTGCGAAGCAATACAATAGGAAACTTACCGGGTAGAGGAGTTCCCTCATCATTAGCTGGGCGATAAATATCAGTCGCAAGCTTGATACCGTCACGAGTTAAATGAGTGGTTGAAGTAATATTAAAAATAGACATAAGGCACATAATAGCTCGTAATAGCTATCTTCGAACTAAGCGCTATAGCAGTAACTCAATATGTTAGGAATTTTTATCAAAACCTCTCTAAGTGATTGGCTAAACTCCCTAGAACCTAGAAACTCAATTCCCACCGAATATTATTCCTTAATTCCAAAGTGGCGAAGTGGAAATATTCCGTTCGTAGACCTGCCCTATGACTACAAACGCACCGAGCATTTACTACAGGCAAGCTTAATCGAGTCACTGGCAGCCAACATCACACTGAGTGAAAAATCAACGATCATTGATCTAGGCACCGGTGACGGTTGGCCATCACTTCCTCTAGCCCATATCCGTCCAAAATCCTATGTACTAGCACTAGAAGCATCCGAACAGAGGCTCGCTCGCTCACGAACAAATCTTTCCACCTCAGGATTGACCAACGTAGATTTTCTCGCAGCTGACATAAAAACAATTCCTCTCCAGCCAAACACAATCGACGGTGTTGTAGCGTCATTCGCTCTAGAGGAAGCAATGAATGTCGGACAAGCTGCTCGGGAAATATTTCGGGTACTGAAAACTGGTGGTTTCCTGAAGTTCATTCACCAAGTGTGGAATCTTCCCACTCCACGCATTGAAACCATTTCTCTGATCCAAGGTATAGCAGACAATCAGCAGCTCGTTCCACTCCTAGTTCACACGGTAAGACAACAAAATCCTGATCGTGAAATTCGAACGGTCTTAGTGTTGGATTCGTCTAGTACCGCATCTGAGATTCATCAGAAGCTCTTAACAGAGTCGGCTAGATTGCCCTCGCGGTACGGTGAAGCATTACTCGATGAACTGGGCAGCGAAGCGGTATTTACAGAAAACATACTCAACCATCTCAAAAAGATAAAAAAGGATCTATTTACCTATGAAGTAAAACGATATAACACTGAAAATTTAGTCAGTTTATTAAGTGACATCGGGTTCACCAATATCAAAAATACAAAAATTCCGGTGGTTACAGCAAAAGATTACCCAGAACTACACAAAGGCTCTAAAAAACTCTTTGAAATAGCCTCGAAGAAGCTAGGAAAGCTCAATGTAATCGGCGAAGGAATAATAACCGCCCACAAATCTTATTCTGCCGACTAGAGTGGTGCCGGCAAAGCACTAGACCCCATGAGATATTCATCCACATGCTTTGCTGCTGTTCTGCCTTCGGCAATTGCCCAGACGATCAGTGACTGACCGCGAGTCATGTCACCAGCAACGAATACCCCGTCCACGCTAGTCATCTTGTTTGCCCCGGCCGCCACATTGCCTCGATCTGTTATCTCAACACCCAACTGCGTAAGTAATCCATCCTGTTCAGGTCCAACAAATCCCATGGCCAGTAACAAAAGGTCGACATCAACCTCAAATTCAGATGACGGAACTTCCTGCATGACTATACGCCCATCATCTCCTGGAACCATTTCCACTCGAACTGCATGGAGTTTCTTTAATATTCCATTCTCACCAGATAAGCTTTTCGTCATGATGCTGTAGTCACGAACGCCACCCTCTTCATGGGCCGAAGACACCCTATAAATATTAGGATGTGTCGGCCAAGGTTGGCCGTCAGCACGTAACTCCGGCGGGCGGGGTAATAACTCATACTGAAGTACTTCACTCGCGCCTTGGCGAATTGCCGTGCCAAGACAATCAGCTCCAGTATCACCGCCACCCAGAATGACTACTCTTTTATTTTCAGCAGAAATGTAGTTAATGTCTGATAAATCATCACCAGCATTCTTTTTATTCTGCTGGGGAAGATAGGTCATTGCTGGGTATACACCCTCAAGTTCACGCCCTTCAACGGGTAAATCCCGAGCAATAGTAGATCCTCCGGCCAAACATACAGCATCAAATTGTTCCTTCAGCGTGTCTCCATTTATATCCACGCCAACATTTGTAGAAGGTTTAAAAATGACACCCTCCGCCTCCATTTGATGAAGACGCCTATCAATGAATTCCTTTTGCATCTTGAAGTCTGGAATGCCATATCTGAGCAGACCGCCTATGCGATCAGCTCGCTCAAAAACAGTCACCTCATGACCGGCTCTCGCAAGTTGTTGAGCGGCAGCAAGTCCTGCAGGACCAGATCCGACAACTGCAATCTTTTTGCCAGTTTTAGTTTCCGAAGGTATTGGAACAACCCAACCTTCAGAAAATGCACGCTCAATAATCTCAACTTCCACCTGTTTGATGGTCACGGGATCCTGATTAATTCCCAAAACACATGATGACTCACAGGGTGCTGGACAAAGTCGCCCAGTAAATTCAGGGAAATTATTAGTTGCGTGGAGTCGATCAATCGCATCCTCCCACTTTCCTCGGTATATTTGGTCATTCCAATCGGGAATCATGTTCCCTAATGGACAACCTTGATGACAGAATGGAATTCCGCAATCCATGCAACGCGCAGCTTGATCCCGCAAGTTTTCCTCAGGAAATTTCTCGTAAACTTCGAGCCAATCACCCACACGCTGGTTCACCGGGCGTCTAATAGGCAATTCGCGATGAAATTCCAAAAATCCAGTTGGCTTAGCCATTGGATACCGCCAACTCTTCTGACGCATTTCTTGCTTCTGCCTGTTCATTCAAAACTCGACGATATTCAGTGGGCATTACCTTCACAAAAGATGCTGCCGCATCTGGCCAGTTTTTCAAAATATTTCCAGCCACTGTACTGTCGGTGTATTCCTGGTGACGCTCTAACATACCCTTCACCAGATCAAGATCTTCGGCTTCATCTAGACGCTCGAGCAGGATCATTTCCATATTGCAGCGAGAATGGAAATCTCCATCAGCATCATAAACATAGGCAATACCGCCACTCATTCCAGCACCAAAATTCCTGCCCGTTTTACCAATAATGACTACTCTACCGCCCGTCATATACTCGCACGTATGATCGCCAGTGCCCTCAACAACAGCTAATGCACCGCTGTTTCGAACAGCAAACCTTTCTCCCGCAATTCCTCGAAAAAATCCTGCTCCACTAGTCGCACCATATAAAGCAACATTTCCAATAATTACATTTTCTTCAGGGATAAACGTAGATTCTTTGAATGGATATACAACTATTTTGCCCCCAGAAAGTCCTTTACCTACGTAATCGTTAGTATCACCCTCAAGACTTAATGAAACTCCAGATGGGACAAAGGCTCCAAAACTCTGCCCAGCTGAACCCGTAAATTTGATATTTATGGTGTCATCAGGTAGTCCTGTATTACCGTATTTTCTGCTAATTTGACTGCCCAAAATAGTCCCTACCGTTCTATTAACGTTAGATATAGGCATTTCAATATCAACAACGGATCCCGAATCAATAGCGCTCGCTGCAAGTACCAACAACTTCTGATCCAAGGCTTCTTCAAGTCCGTGGTCTTGTTCTATTATGCAGTGTGTTGCTACATCAGAATCCACATCTGGTCGATAAAGTATCGGACTCAAATCCAATCCGCCAGCCTTCCAATGATCGACTGCTTCGTACATACTCAGAAGATCGCTTCGCCCAATCATCTCGTCGAATCGTCGGAATCCGAGACGAGCCATATACTCTCTGATTTCTTCGGCTATGAAGTGAAAGAAATTTTCAACGTGATCGGCTTGGCCTTCGAAACGCTCCCTTAGCACTGGATTTTGTGTAGCAATTCCAACTGGGCAGGTATCAAGGTGACAAACGCGCATCATCACGCAGCCAAGAACTACTAAGGGTGCGGTCGCAAAACCAAATTCTTCTGCCCCAAGAAGTGCACCGATAATCACATCTCGCCCAGTCTTTAATTGACCATCAACTTCGACAACGATTCTGTCACGAAGTTTATTGAGGACTAGAGTTTGCTGCGTCTCCGCCAAACCTAGTTCCCACGGGACGCCTGCATGCTTCAGCGAAGTCAAAGGACTTGCGCCGGTTCCGCCATCGTGGCCGCTGATCAAAACGACGTCAGATTTAGCCTTTGCTACACCCGCCGCTACTGTTCCCACTCCGACTTCAGCGACGAGCTTCACAGAAATTCGTGCCTCCGAATTAGCATTCTTTAAATCGTGAATCAGCTGAGCTAGATCTTCGATTGAATAAATATCATGATGAGGTGGAGGACTGATTAACGGTACTCCTGGAATGGAATTTCTAACCTCTGCAATCCATGGATATACCTTATGGCCAGGCAGTTGACCGCCCTCACCAGGCTTAGCGCCTTGCGCCATTTTAATCTGAATCTCGTCGGCATTTACCAAATATTCGCTAGTAACACCGAATCTACCTGAAGCAACTTGCTTAATTGCACTTCTCCTGAGATCGCCATTCGCATCGGGAGTAAATCGTCTACGATCTTCTCCGCCTTCGCCAGTATTACTCTTACCACCGAGTCGATTCATCGCGATCGCAAGGGTTTCATGCGCCTCTGCGCTAATCGAACCATAAGACATCGCACCCGTTTTAAAGCGCTTGAAAATTTCAGTTGCAGGTTCGACTTCATCAATATGGATAGGAGTGAGTGACTCTTTAATCTCAAATAGTCCTCGCAACGTGGCCATCTTTTTACTTTGATCATCGATCATTTCAGTATATTCACGGAAAATTTCCATCTTGCCAGTTTGTGTAGCATGTTGAAGCTTAAAAACGGTATCTGGGTTAAATAGATGATGTTCACCGTCTCGACGCCACTGGTATATACCACCCCAATCCAAGTCCGTAGGACCACCTTCTCGATTCGGAAATCCGCGCTGATGACGACCAAGCGCTTCACGCCCGACTTCAACGAGCCCTATGCCTTGAATTCTTGAAGCTACTTTAGTGAAATACGTATCTATAAGTTCGGAATTAAGGCCAATCGCCTCAAAAATCTGAGCACCACGATAGGCCTGCACCGTCGAGATTCCCATCTTTGACATCACTTTCACGACGCCTTTTTTTACCGATTTTAAGTAAAAATCCTCAGCCTCCTGAGTGGATAACTCTGCTGGAATATAACCATCCTGCTTTAATCTTGATAAAGAATCCAAAGCTAAATATGGGTTAATTACATTCGCGCCGAAGCCTATCAGTAAAGCAAAGTGGTGAACTTCTCGAGCCTCACCTGTTTCAATCACTAAACCAACCTTGGCACGTTTCTTTTCACGAACTAGGTGATGATGAAGTCCAGAGATTGCCAATAATGCGGGTATCGGCGCATGTGTCTCGTCAATTCCACGGTCGGACAAAACCAGAATTCGCGAACCTGACTCAATAGCGCGATCCGCGTCACTAAATAATTGCTGCATCCCTCTTTCAATACCCTCGTCGCCAGCCTCTACATCAAAAAGCATCGACAGGACTGTGGTACCAAATCTCTGATCTAGCTGTAATCCAATGATTTTAGACATATCAGTATTATCGATAATCGGGCTTTTCAACTTCACTAAATCAATATTAGGAAAATTTTGATCAAGCAAATTACCTTCTGGTCCCAGTACAGTATCCACTGCTGTAACAATCTCCTCACGAATCGCATCTAATGGCGGATTGGTTACTTGCGCGAATAACTGCTGAAAGTAGTTATAGAGAAGATTATGTTCGTCAGACAAAACAGCCAAAGGTGTGTCAGTACCCATTGATCCAATAGATTCTTCGCCACGCGACATCATCGGGCCCAGTATGTATTTCAAGTCTTCGATACTGTATCCAAAAGCCAACTGCTGCCTCAGGAGGTCGTCGTCGGCAATTATAGGTTTTGGAGCACCTTCTGGAATGTCTTTAAGTTCGTGTAGGTGTTCATTATTCCATTCGGAATATGGTCTTGATGCCGCTAACCCAAGCTTGAGTTCGGAATCATCTATGATCCGTTGTTCTTCAAGACTGACTAGAAACATTTTTCCTGGTTCTAAGCGTCCCTTGAATAATATTCTGTCCGGTTCGATTGGTAGAACTCCCACCTCAGACGCCATAAGTACCAAGTCATCCTTTGTGACAATGTAACGAGAGGGACGTAGTCCATTCCTGTCCAGAACGGCTCCGATTGTCTTGCCATCAGTAAATGCAACAGAGGCTGGGCCATCCCATGGTTCCATAACAGTGGAGTGGTACTGATAAAAATCAATTTTCTCTTGTGGCATTGACTCGTGCCCACTCCACGCTTCCGGAATGAGCATCATCATTGCGTGCGCAAGCGGCCAGCCTGCCTGTACAAGTAGTTCAAGGGCATTATCCAAGACCGCAGTATCGCTGCCAGTCTCATCAATAACTGGAATAATTTTTGCAATATCATCAAAAAGAGGTGACTCAAACAGTGCTTCCCGTGCCCTCATCCAATTGGTATTACCTCTTACGGTATTTATCTCTCCATTGTGAGAAATCATTCTATACGGATGTGAAAGCTTCCAACTGGGAAATGTATTCGTGCTAAATCGGGAATGCACCATCGCCAAGGCACTATCAACTCTGGAATCATTTAAATCAGGAAAATAATCACCCAATTGGTCAGGCGTCAGCATCCCCTTATAAACAATCGTTCTGGACGAAAAACTCGGATAATAGCAAAGATCTTTATCGTAAAGTGGCGAATCAATTTCCTTCTCAAAAAGTTTTCGAACTACATACAGTTTTCGTTCAAAAGCATCTTGATCTACCGTGCCTGAATCGCCAACAAATATATGCAGTATGGTTGGCTCGGCTGCACGAGCGGTATCTCCTATATCAGCCAAATCTGGATCAACTGGAACATCCCGCCAGCCAATCACTTCAAGACCTTCAGATTCGACTAATTTATTGGTTATTTCTTTAATTGACGCTAGTTGAGTTGGATCAGTGGGAGCAAATAGCACTCCTACGCCATATTTGCCTTCAACAGGTAAAGTGATATCTACATCTGCGCAAATCGCTCTAAAAAATTTATCAGGAATCTGTAGTAATATTCCTGCACCATCACCTGTGTTTTCTTCACAGCCACAGGCACCTCGATGATTCAAGTTTCGGAGTGCTAGAAGCCCGTCCTGCACTAATTTATGGGACCGAACACCTTTCAAATGAGCCAGAAAGCCCACACCGCAGGAATCATGCTCAAAATCTGGGCAATATAGTCCTTGCTGCGCCGGAAATTTCACATTCGTCATTACATGGTCCCCATACCAACTAGCTCAAAACGATTTATTGAAAAGCAAATGATTACGCCAAACCAAACCATGTCAGGAAGATCCTGTTGTAATTCAGTGTCTTTTCGACATCCTAAAGCCTAGTTCAAGAAGACTTATAAGAAATATATTTACACTTCGCCGAGCCAACTCTCAAAACTCTACTTAGCTGGAACGGAGAATGATTATACCCTTACTGGCCCATAATCAACAATAGCTCCGTCCCGTCCGCTACCCGCTATAGCGCAAAGCCTCAGCTACGGGAACTTTTGATGCGGCACGGGCTGGAATTAATGTCATAAGCGAACTGGCCAAATAAGCAGCCCCAATAAACACTAATATTCGCAGCCAAGGCACATCAAAATTACTCTCTAAACCTGCTGCTGCAAATTCGGGCGAAGTTAAAATATTGTACGAAATCGCGTACCCGAGACCTAGGCCCAATAAAATACCCGTTATGGCGATGAATGAAGACTCAAGAAAAAATGACAAGCCAATTAGTCGAGATCTGTAGCCAATCGCCCGAAGCATACCTATCTGCTGCCTCCGTTCGGCGACGGTACGGAAAGAAATAACCCCGAGTGCTGCTATTCCCACTATTAATCCAAGCGCAGTGAATCCTTCGAATAAGGCTGAAAAGGCAGCGTTCTGACTTGCTGAATCCTCGACTTCTTTTCGTATGGACACTGCCTGCACGCCTTGTTCCAGGAGTCCGCTCTCTATAGCATTCGCGAGCTCAATGACATCAGTGTCCTCCGTGGCTACCACATAAAACATGTCCTTATATCCTCCACTGAACACATCATCTACTGATTGCTCTGAAATAAATAATGCGCTCCACTCACGCCTAACCTGCGTAGATGTATTAGATATAATGCCAATAATCTCAAATTCTTGTTCCAATCCGGTGAATGGATCCATAACCGCTACCGTGATTGCCTCCCAGCCAGAAGCGTCAATATCCGACAGTGTGCGCTCGATTCTAAAAGAATTTTCACTCGTAGGCTCACCAAATGCGTTGGATCCATCCTTAAGACGAGATTCATCAATAATCGCATAGCGACTTGAGGCAGCTAGCGCCACAAATACGGCTTCATCAGACTCATAATCACTTGCCCGAGTCAGCAATTTAAGCTCGTTCGTCGAGATGAAACTCTGGTCCATACCCTGGATACTGTACAATCCGTCACGCGTGTCTGTTCCATCGCTACCAGTCAAAAGACCGGTAGCAGATCGTAGAGACGATATACTTGAAATATCTTCTCCTAGTAGTTTCTTATCCATAAATTCAGAGTTCACTAAAGCTAGATCAATATTTTTAATCCGATTCGACGGATTTCCTTCAATCGCTATATCAAATCCTGCCTGAGCTTCCTCACCCGCAAACACCTGACTGAAATTATGATTCAAAATTGACAGGACTACTAAGCCGAACACCACCAACGTAAACATTGCCAAAGTCATAGCTGTTCGGAAACGGCTAGCCAACGGATAAGCTATAGCGGTCCGAACGGCTGGCATCACTCCTTTAAACACATTTCTTGCAAGATTGAGAGGGGCTAGTAAAAGGGTAGCGTTATAGACTACGACGAAAATTGATGCTGCCGTTACAGCAACTCCGGACACAAAAAACATTTCAAAATTACCTGCGATTGGTTCGTGACCAAGACCAAATAATGAGAAAACTCCCTGTATCGGGTCAGTCCAGCCGTTGGCAGTCGCAGGAAAACCTGGCAGAACACTAAAAGGAAGTGGCAGTAACCACAGCCATACAACTATCAAACCAACCGAAGTGAAAGAAAGTCGCGGTGGTGCCCCAAAATAAACAGCGAGAATACCAAGTGAAAATATTATTAAAGTGGTCCCTCCTGAGTATGACCACAACTGTGGTCCTATCCATGATGGAATGGCTGCGTTATCACCCCAACCACCTAGGTACACACCAAGTGATCCGAAAATAATCATCCAAACGGCCCATCCAGCACCAGATCGATGCGCATTAGACCAGATATTCAATTTGTTTACCGGTCTAGATATAAGCCGCACGAGTGAAAGTTTTTGATGTGCGTAATTGAACAGTTTCCTAATAAAATAAACGATGAGAATTACGGCTGAGAGGCCAATAGTCACCCCAATTGCCGCACCAATTTGACCACCGAAAATAGAGAAAACCTGCACTGCAGGTATCACAAAACCCACCAAGGCAATCGTTAACGCGAAACCAATTACTGACCAAATTACTGTCCAAGCTACAGACCACGTACTTCTAAAGAGCTCACGAATACCTCCAAGATTGCTCTGCAATAGATCAGGCTCCGGAATATCACGGATAGATCGCACGATATTCAAATTCGCTGCGCGCCAAGAGGAAAATGCAACAGTCACAAACGTCAAAACAATGCCTACTAAATAGGCAAGCGCAAGTGCTCTAGGATTCACATTCAGTACGATTTCTGTCCCAAAACTTGCAAAAATGAATCCGAGCAACGTAATCATCAGCCATGCTACCAGAACACCAAGAGCTGCCCCCACCAGTGCAGAGCCCACGTTGTACAGCATGCCTTCAGCGATAAACGCCTGCGTTAGATGAAGGCGTTTCATACCAACCGCTCGAGCCATACCCATCTCTGACCGCCTCTCGGCAGCGAGCATGACAAAGGTTAGGAAGATCAGCATTAATCCGGCTGCAATCGAGAAAAGTCCAAAAATAATAAAGAATGACACAAAAACAGACCCTACAAGTGAGCCAATAGCAACCAAATCCTTCTTGTTCTCAACTACCTCGACGGACAGATTAGATGATCCTATGAGCTCCTCGACTTCTCCACTAACAGTGTCAACAAGATCCAAATCGTTGCGGACACCTCCTGCTACTGATATCCCCAAGATATTTGGACCTTCCCAACGCGACAAAGTGAGAGCATCATCTAGCAACATCATTACGCCGCCACCTGGCTTGGATCCTGGTCCCGCTTGGTCCTTTGCTGTGAGCCCGTTATCTTTCACAATTGCTGCTACTGAAAACTCGTATGGATTATTCTCAACGAACAGTGTCACCAAATCGCCTGAGTTTAAATTAATAGATTCAGCTAGCCTTTCAGACACCACAACACCACCTGAATTAAGTATTTCAGGGTCAAGCAGCTCACCATCCAAAAGTTCCAATTGCTTGAAATTTCTAATTTCGTCCGGTATCACACCTATTAAATAGGCCCTTGGGTCAGATAATCGTGCCTGCTGATTTGCAGCAGGCACATCTATTTGCAGCAGTGCAGCTATCCCGTCAATTCTTTCATCATCTCGGAAGCTCTCACGTATAGCGGAGATATCAGAAGCTTTAATTGAGCGTATGCCTTCGCTCTTTTCCTCGTCAGGATCGATAATAATATCAATGCTTCCGAGTGACGTATATATTCGGTTCGTGATGGACTGCCCTACTGTGTCACCTGTTACAAGCGCCGCACTAATGATCAGCGTCGACAACATTAAACCGATCACAATCAATACCGTTTGGGATTTTCTCCTCGCAAAGTTTCGTGCACCGAGCCTCACGAGTAAGGGATTTCGTATGGCAATGTATAAAAGAATCAGCACAATCAGCACGGCCATAGTGCCTACCGCTACCAAGTATGTGTCAAGAGAAATTCCGAAAATTGATTCCATAAAGCGCTCCAGTGCAATTGATCGTCGTAGCTAAGTTTTATTCAACTGCTATGAATTTCCTCTCGCTCTATCTCACCATCATTCATATGTATTGTCCGGTTGCAACGGAGGGCTACCGACCTATCATGAGTGACAATCACAAACGTCTGTTGCTGTTCTCTATTCAACTCCTGCATAAGATCCATAATGTCTGAAGCTGTCTTTGAATCCAGGTCACCAGTTGGCTCATCTGCCCAAACAATTGCTGGGTTATTCACCAAGGCACGTGCGATGGTCACTCGCTGACGCTGCCCCCCTGACAGTTCAGATGGCTTATGGCTAGACCAATCCAATAAATTCACCCTATCCAATGCGTCCATAGCTCTTTCACGAGCGTCCTTTGGAGACTCACCAGACACCAAAAGAGGTAGCTCTACGTTCTCTTGGGCGGACAACACTGGAAGCAAATTATAGAATTGAAAAATAAATCCCATCCGCTGAGCGCGATATATGGTTTTATCATCATCGCTGAGCGAATTAATATCAGTACCCTCAATCCAGATAATGCCATCCGTGACATCATCTATACCTGAGAGACAATTTAGTAAAGTAGTTTTTCCACATCCAGATGGTCCCATTACCGAAACCATCTCACCACGCTCCACAGACACGGATACATTGCGCAAAGCTTTGACACTAACTACGCCGGTGTCATAAGTCTTGACTAAGTTTTCCACCTCAATTATCGGCATATTTTTAGAAGTCATCGCGTCTGAGCTCCATTCATAATCCTGTTTCCACTCATTCAACCTAATCACACTTTTCGGAACAAAAACAATATATTTTGAACGACGCCAGGTGCCTCAAAGTAAACTATTAAATCTCTGTTCGTGCTTACATCGTAAATTTTTGTACTATCTCCATCATGAGGTAAAAATTGCTTAAGAGGTTGAGAATTTCATAAGAAGAAATAACTCTCCAAATACGGAGCATTACGAGCTCAGAAAGAGATGTCATCCAAATTACTAGGCTCTATAGTAAAGTTGCCTCGCAAACAACTTTTACAGCGATCGTAAATCCTAGTAGGCGCCAAAATAGATGCTCGATCCAAACCCACCAACGTAAGTTGTAAAACTACATCTTGAACGGGTAATCCCATGACTGCACATATACATCCCTCGCACTTACTTACGGGATGGAACTCCAAGTCTTGAATTGCATAAGCACCGGCTTTGTCGTCAGCTTCGCCACGATCTAAAAAACTAGCTATCTCTGCCGCAGAATAAGGTCGCATCGTAACTCTTGAAAGGTTATTTACAAGACTTATTACTAATTTACTCGTCCCCAATTCAACTGAAACGACAGCCACCGAAGTGCTGACTTCGTGAGTCTTATCTCTCAATTGCATCAGCATTTCTTGGGCGTGAAGTCTGTCATGTGGTTTGCCCAAAATCTCTCCTTCAGAAATCACAACCGTGTCTGAAGCAATCAAATAATCAAATGGAATATGAGCCGTCACTGCCGTGCGTGCTTTCCTGACAGCCAGTAATCCCGACACGTCGTATGGAGAAGTTGAGTCATCTGTGCTCTCATCTACATCGGGTGAGAAACTCGCAAATTCTGTAATAATCGTACCCAGTAATTCTTTTCGTCGGGGTGACGATGACGCCAAAATTACCTGACTCATCCCTAGCCTCGAGTAAGTGTGGTTACGCATTCTATATGCTGGGTTTGCGGAAACATATCAATAGGTTGAATCTCGTTTATACGAAATCCCGCATCCGTAAAAATTTTCAAATCTCTTGCGAGTGTTTGTGGATCACAGGACACATATATAACCCTAGAGACTTTCGACTGAATAATTGCGTCAATCACACTTGGTAAAATTCCTGCACGAGGTGGATCAATGATAATTACGTCGGGTGCTGTTTCAAGTTCTTCTAGCGCGTCTTCAACTTTTGCGGTCACTCGCTTGACGTTCTGATTAGCTTGTAGATTAAACCGTGCATCTGAGTTTGCCCCTTTGGACTCTTCGATCGCGATCATTTCGTCGACTAGTGGAGCCAGTAATACCGAAAAAGTACCTACCCCCGAATAAGCATCTATTACCATTTTTGGGGCGATTTCGAGTGTGCGTTCTATCACCAATCCAGCTAAGCGTTCAGCTTGCAAGGTATTCACTTGAAAAAAAGCAGGTCCTGAAACTCTGTATTTTCCTTCAATTTTGCCAGTGGTATCTATTGATTCGGAAACCGGTACTGTCAGCACTTCGTTGTAGTAATCCTGACCACTATTAGGGCGTCCGCTCCTTCTGCCAGGTCTCCACTGAAGTTCTGGCTGAATTAACCGATCGCCAGTAGCTTGACCAACTCGAACAGCAAGCTGGTGAGTGTTTTTTGTGCGTTCCTGTGACAGTGCCAGAATCTCATTTACATCAGGGAGGGCAATCTTACATTCATTTATTCGAAAAAACCGATGCGTACCTCTCTGCATCTGGCCTACGTCACCGCTTCTTCTCACAGTAAATCGCATGTGATTTCTATATTCCCACGGATCATCCATGCCCCACATGTCTCTTACACAGTCATCAATCACAGATTGCTCCAAGTGAGCCACCCGACGGAGCGCATCCCGAACAACTTCGGTTTTTAGCTCCAATTGTCGGTCGTATTGAATATGTTGTAGCTGACAACCGCCACATCGACCAAAGTACTCGCAACGTGCGGTTATACGGTCAGAAGAGGAATCTATAACCATCACTGCTGTGGCCTCTATATAATTCGGGTATTCGTCAGTAATTTCGGCAACTACTCGTTCACCAGGTATGCCGAATTCAACAAAAACAACTCGCCCATCTTCTGCTCGACCAACGGCTCGACCACCCGATTCAAATCCAGTAAGCTCGAGCGTGATCGGAGTTAGAGGGTGTGAATTGACTCTTCGATGCTTACGTCGCACCTTACGTGAAACTGGGGCAGGTCTGCTGGCAGTGGGCCAATTGTACAAACTAGCCCTCTCAGTCTCATCGCCCGATATTGAAACTTTAACCATGAAATCTCTTCCCTATTACGCAACTGGATATATTGAAAACACAGATACTTCTTATCAAAACCCATGTAATAGATAGGCTAGCCTAGAATTAATCTCTATGCAGTCATACTGGGATCAATAACAATGAAACAACTACTTGAAGATATTCTGACCATACCGACAATTGCGCTGAAAGAACACGCAATTCACAGTGCCTTGGCTCAGTTCGCCGCACGGCATAATTTGAAATTTCAGCAGGATTCTGCCGGGAACAGCTACATCACCTATTCCGGAGATGAATCACCATCTGTCGGGCGAAGACCGCTATTTATTACCGCCCACACAGACCATCCAGGATTCATCGTAACGGAAGTAAACAACAATCACGCAATCTGTGAGTTTCGAGGCGGATTGTCAGCTGAATACGGCAAATCTGAATACTTATGCGTGTATCGAATTGCCTCACAGGATGTCTCAATTGCAGCAATAGGTAAGGCACAGATCCAAGAGATTATGACCGAGGGCACGTCCCCTCGGCAAAGAATACAGGGCGCAACTGTTCTGTCTGAACCTGGAGTTCAACTCGAGGTTGGGGATTTGCTTCTCTGGGACGTCACCGCTTTTGAAATTTCGAATGGCTCTGACCCTAAGATACTGGCCCGCCAATGTGACGATCTCATAGGTGTCGTGAGTATCTTACAAACACTAAAAAAACTCTCTGAAACATCATCTCCCTACAGTTTTACTGGACTTTTCACTCGAGCCGAGGAGATCGGCCTCATGGGGGCTAGCGCCGCAACTAAAAGCTCACTTTTACCGGCTGACGCCATAGTTATTGCTATTGAAACATCTTCTGGAGCAGGCGGCAGAGCAATTCAAGGTGGTGGTCCTATTATAAGAGTGGGTGATGCCGGATCCATATTTACCCCTAAAGTCACAACTTGGATGGAGCATATTGCTTCGAATCTCTCACAAAAAACAAATTTTAGATACCAACGCCTTCTGATGGATGCCGGAAGTACTGAGGCAACTGCATTCTTTCGATTAGGACTCGATACTGGAGCACTTTGTGTTTCACTTGGAGCTTGGCACAACGCGGGTCCAAATCAAAAAATCGTGCCCGAAACCGTAAGTTTCCGTGACACGGAATATTTGGTAGACCTACTCAATGCGCTTGTGGAGAACGTCGATCAATATGATGAGGCTACTGAACTCAAGCGCAAAGGCCAAGTTCAACACACGGAAAAATCTGTAGCCATACTAGCGGATCACCCAATACAACTAGAGTGACTCTTCACTGTTAATCGATTTAACCATATCCATTAAAATACCAAGGTGCGAAAGTCTCTCTGCGAAGCCTCCATCCGTCCGAACATCTACCCGAAGAATATCGAGCCCCGCGTCCCTATAAACTCTCAAACGATCCATAATTAAGTCAGTCGTACCAATTAAGTTGCTGCGAGTAGCTATTTCCAGTGGTACACGACTTTTTGCTGTTTCACGCTCACCACTCAACCACAATCGCTGAATTTCCTTAACTTCGTCAGCAAACCCCTGTCGTGCCCAGGCATTATTGTAAAAATTGTTAGCTTTGGTACCCATGGCACCAAAGGTGAATGCGTAACCTTCTGCGTGGGCTTTGGTCGCGCCTTCCACATCCTCTGTCAACTCCAGCGCAACCGGGACCATCTTCTCTATATCATCTAAGCTTCGACCGACTTTGACCGCGGCTTCACTCATGGGATCAAAAAAAACATTCGCTGTTTCCGGCATAAATGATGTCCCGATCCAGCCATCCGCCAGTGCTCCGGTGATTCGCAAATTCTGGGGACCTAGAGAGGCAAGCCAAATGGGTACGTTTCTGGCTTTTGCTGACGGCTTGATTGCTCGACCTTCGCCACCGGGCAAGGGCAATTTGTACAAAGAGCCTGAATACTCCAATCGCTCACCTGCAGCGATCATCTTGATAATCTCGATAGTCTCTTTTGTCCGAGTGACCGGTCTTTCAAACGGAACTCCATGCCATCCCTCGACTATAGCAACGCCACTTACTCCCAAACCAAGTAAAAAACGATCGTTTGAGATTGATTGCATGCCGAGAGCAGTCATTGCTAACGCAGCAGGAGTTCTAGCGCCTATTTGCAAAATTCCTGTGCCCAGTCGAATTGAGGTGGTGCTTGACGCGATTCTCGCTAGGGGCGTTATGCCGTCAATTCCCCAAGTCTCAGCTGACCATATCGAATCGATACCTAGCTTCTCTACTTCCTGTGCCCAAGCCGCTGCGCTCTCCCAATCATCTTGAGATTCTCTATATAGACCGACCGCTATTCTAAGCACTATTTTCTCCTAACCCTCAATCACAAAGCAACAGAAAAAAACTTAATTCGTTCCGAAGTGATACCGCCAAGCATCACGAAGCTAATGCGGCCCTAACATAATATATAACCTCTTCCAAATCACTGCGTTACCTGACATAATGCGGCTTAGTTCAGTTACTACTAAAGCGTCACACGTTAGGGGAAATTTAAATGCTTAAACAGTTCGCAGTACCAGAAGAAATAGCAATTCGCGTACCTTTCGACAAAATGCGCTCGGCCGTTGAGGCACTTTTTCTCGAACTTGGGATGGATGAGGGAGATGCTATTAGATCAACGGATACATTGCTTTACGCTGACATACGTGGAATCGACTCACATGGAGTATCCAACATGCTGCGCGTCTACGTAGCTGGCCTTCAGAGCGGAGATATAAATCCAAAACCTAAGTGGAAAATAGAGCGTGAATTTCCTGCCACGGCAACGGTTGATACGGACCAAGGATTAGGTGTCGCAGTTGGTCCGGAGCTAATGGAATTAGCTATTGAAAAAGCTCGTGTATATGGAGTCGGGACAGTTATAGCTAATAACGGTCGACACTTTGGTGCCGCTGCTTACCATGCGCAGCTGGCTCTAGATCACAATATGATTGGTCTCTCGATGACGGTTGGCGGGCTGTCCGTAGTCCCTACATTCGGCGCTGAAGCTCGCGTAGGGCTTAACCCGCTAGCAATCGCGGTACCAACCGACAAACAGCCGCCATTTATCTTTGATGCGTCAATGTCAAGTGTCGCAGGCAATAAGATACGTCTCGCCCAACGACTAGGAGAACCGATATTACCAGGTTGGGTCGCGGAAGCTGACGGCACGCCCATTATGGAGTCAAAAGAGTTGCCTGATGATTTCTTGATTCTGCCCCTTGGAGGCACCCGAGAAATCGGGTCACATAAGGGCTATAGTTTGGCAGCATCAATAGATATCCTAGCGGGTATCCTTTCTACGGCCGGATCCGCGTTTCAGCGAAGCGAAGGCAATGGAAAGGGTATAGGCCACCACTTTACTGCGTTTAACATTGAGGCATTTGGAGATTTAGCTGAATTTAAAGAAAATATGGACGAATATCTTGTGGCCCTGCAAGAGACTCCGACGGCTCCTGGTCATGATCGTGTGATATACGCGGGAATTGAAGAACATGAGCAGGAGATAGATCGAAGAGAAAGGGGCATTCCATACCACCCTGAAGTCGTGGAATGGTTTGAGGCTACTTTCATTGAGTTGGGAATGTCTAACTTGCTGGCCTGAAAATCGTTCGTAACGCGATAAAAGGGATGCGCAGCAAGTATTAGATGTTAATCTCGGGCATAAGAAAATTAAGTTGAAGGAGATGGAATTATGGCAATGCTAGTTGGTGGAGGTGCAGGATCGATACTCGGGGAGGACATAGTTTCGCAAGCTCAAAAACTTGAGTCGTTAGGATATGACTCACTTTCTGTCGGTGAGACATCACATAATCCATTTTTACCGTTAGTTTTGGTCGCCGAACATACTAAAAAACTACAATTTGGTACGTCAGTCGCGATAGCATTTCCAAGAGCTCCACACATCTCCGCAAACCTTGCTTGGGATCTACAGGCATATTCAGAAGGGCGATTTATGCTCGGCCTTGGTACACAAGTGAAAGGACACAACGAAAGACGATTCTCAGTGCCTTGGCATCCTCCTGGGCCCCACTTACGAGACTATATTCAGTGTATGAGGGCTATTTGGGATTCATGGCAAAACGGAACCAAACCGGACTATGAAGGTGAATTTTATCAATACAAACTCACAAGCCCGTTCTTTAACCCAGGCCCTATTGAACATCCCGATATTCCAGTTATTGTTTCGGCAGTAAATCCATTCAATGCGCGACTCGCGGGTGAAGTAGCAGATGGTATAGCCATTCATGGATTCAGTACTTTTCGATACATTCGCGAAGTATTGATTCCTGAAGTCCAAGAAGGCGCGCGACGTGCCGGAAAAGATATTTCGAAAGTACAAATTCGAGGTGGTGGATTTGTTGTAACCGCTAAAACCGAGGACGAGTTAGAAAGACAAATCGAAATCACTCGAAAAAGAATATCCTTCTATGCCTCTACACGATCCTACTCAAATGTCATGAAGCTACATGGCTGGGCTGACGAAGCTGCCGAACTGCACCGGTTATCAGTAGGTGGGAAATGGGATGAGATGGTCAGTGTGGTCACGGATGAAATGATAGAAGAATTTTGTGTTGTCGGGACGTGGGATGTAATTGCCGGAAAAATGAAAGAAAAATATGCTGGAATTAACTCACAGGTATCTTTTCCGGGAGACCCAAAAACACCAGAGGAATTTGAACAGGTCACTGAGATTATTGCAGAGCTAAAAACGATCCCTACTGTGGCTGACGCCTAAGGGAATAGATTTCAAGGAGTCCCAATATGCCCGACACATCATCAACAAGCCAATTTGATATGCGACATAAGAGTCATGTTCTAGTCGATGGTCCTGACAGAGCAGCTGCTCGATCAATGCTGCATTCCGTAGGATATTCAGTGGATGATCTGAAGCGACCCTTAGTTATGGTTGCGCACGAATGGATCGGTACAATGCCGTGTAACTATTCACAACGAGCGCTTGCGCAACAGGTAATGGCAGGAATACGCGCAGCGGGTGGGACGCCAATGGAAGTCAATACCGTATCGATCTCGGATGGCGTGACAATGGGAACAGAGGGCATGAAAGCCTCACTCATTTCGCGCGAGTTAATTGCTGATTCGATTGAGCTATGTGGAATAGGTTATTCCTTTGACGCCGCTGTCATAATAGTCGGTTGTGATAAAACAATTCCCGGTGGAGCCATGGCTTTGGCTCGACTAAATATACCGGGAATGGTTCTGTACTCCGGGTCTATCGCACCTGGCACATGGCAGGGCGAAGATGTGACAATTCAAGATGTTTTTGAGGGAGTTGGAAGACATGCTGCAGGTACTATGACCGATGAGGAATTAGCTGGCCTGGAGGCTGCTGCGTGTCCAGGGGCTGGCGCGTGTGGCGCGCAATATACCGCAAATACAATGGCCACTGTACTTGAGTTTCTCGGGATTGCTGCCATGGGTTCGGGTTCTCCGGGCGCTACAGATCCTCGTAAAGACGATATCGGAGTTGAAGCAGGTAAACTGGTCATGGAAATTCTTCGCCGAGGCCTTAAGCCACAGGAACTACTAACCAAGGAAGCTTTTGAAAATGGTATCGCCTGCGCCACCGCTACTGGTGGATCAACCAATGTGGTATTGCACCTCCTCGCTATTGCTGCGGAATGTGGTATTGACCTAGACATTGACGACTTTAATAGGATTTCTGATATCACTCCACTAATTGGTGATTTGCGGCCTGGAGGACGCTATGTAGCGTTGGACTGGGACCGCGCTGGCGGTACCAGACTTCTGGCGAAAAAATTAATCGAAGCAAATAAAATTCATGGAAATCAAATGACGATTTCCGGTAAAACTATTCAGGAAGAGGCCAATCTTACGGAAGAAACCCCGGGACAGGATGTAATCCTCAACGCGGAAAATGCGCTAAAACCCACCGGTGGTCTGGTTATTCTTAAAGGATCATTAGCTCCAAAAGGCTCGGTTATCAAAGTAGCAGGTCACGAGCGACTAACTCATCGAGGCCCAGCTCGAGTATTCGAACGGGAAGAAGATGCAATGCAGGCTGTTCTCGAGAATAAAATTAAGCAGGGCGATGTACTGGTGATCCGAAACGAAGGCCCTGTTGGCGGTCCGGGAATGAGAGAGATGTTAGGTGTCACGGCTGCGCTTGTAGGAGCTGGCTTAGACGATTCAGTAGCGCTTCTTACCGACGGGAGATTCTCCGGAGCTACACGGGGTTTAATGGCCGGCCATGTAGCTCCAGAAGCGGCAGCTGGCGGCCCAATCGGAGCAGTAAATGAGGGAGACTCAATTTATTTTGACATCCCCGGTCGAGAACTAAATCTAGAACTAGATGCCGAAGAAATCAAAGCACGCTTAGATTCTCGCCAACCACGTCCGGCGAATTATCAACGTGGCGTCTTTGCTAAGTACGCGAAGCTGGTATCAGGTGCTGATACTGGGGCGATTACACGGTAAATAAGACAGACGATTTATTGAAAGTTTTGTAACAAAGAAAAGAAAAAAGACTGGTACACTTTGAGGGTGTAACAAAAAACTAAAAATTACGGGGTACGCAATATGGATTTTTCATTCTCACCTGAAGAAGAAAGTTTTCGAACTGAAATACGATCATTTCTGGATAATCATCTTCCAAATGACTGGAGTGATCGAGACACGATTGGGGATGATGGAGCCGAAGACGGCTCATTAGCCAGGACCATTACAAAGGGACTTGCCGATAAGAAATGGCTCGCGATGGCTTGGTCCAAAGAAAACGGCGGCCTTGATGCCACACATGTACAACAAATGATCTACAACGAAGAGACTACCTACGCTCGAATGCCGGGTGGTGGTGGTATGGGTGTCGCATGGGTTGGACCGGCTTTAATACTTTATGGAACAGATGAACAAAAAGAACAATATCTTCCGAAAATTACAAACGGAGACGATATTTGGTGCACACTTTACTCTGAGCCTGGCGCTGGATCGGATCTTGCCTCTTTACAAACTCGCGCCGTACGAGATGGCGACGAGTGGATCATTAATGGTTCTAAAATATGGACGAGTGGTGGACATTACGCAAACATGGGATGGTTAGCCGCACGAACTGACCCCAGTGCACCAAAGCATCGGGGTATATCTACTTTCGTAATGCCAATGGACGCGCCTGGAGTATCTGTACGACCTCTTCCAAACTTAGCTGGAGAGCACGGATTTAATGAAATATTCTTCGAGGATGTGCGAATTCCTGGAGACAGTCTCGTTGGTGTTGAAAATCGTGGTTGGTATCAAGTTGCAACTGCACTAGATTTTGAGCGATCCGGTGTAGGCGCGTACGCTAACGGAAAACGAAGTGTAGAAAAGCTTGTTTCTGCGGCTCGTGACGAAGAGTCACTCGTTGAACAAAATCCCACCGCACGGTATGAGTTAGCCGATCGTTGGATAGAAGTACAGGTCGGTTTTAACGTTGCCTATCGTATTCCATTTCTTCAATCACAAGGCATTATTCCAAATCATGAAGCATCCGTATCAAAGTTATACGGATCGGAATTGTCACAGCGGATTGCTGGAACAGGGATGCATCTTCTTGGAAGCATATCGCAGCTTCGTCCAGGATCGCCGTACGCAAAACTCGGAGGTGCTTTTGCGCAGCAATATATGACTGCTGTATCAAGCACTGTGGCAGCCGGAACAAGTGAGGTACAACGGAATATTATCGCTCAAAGAGGTCTGGGCCTTCCACGAGGATAATCAGTTTTGAAATTTATTTGAGCCACAAACTGAGGTCAGATATTGAAAAAGAAGTCAAAACTCAACAAATTATACAACGACTGGGGTGGGCTCCCTGTATTTGGAGCCGGTGCGCTGATACTTGTGATAGTAGTGTGGCTTATATGGTCTAGTCGCCCGGGTTCGACAACAAATGACGAAGCCTTTCAACTGACCAGTAGTTATCAGAATATACCTACTAACGGAACGGAGCTGGGTGATAACGATTCACCGCTCACGATCTGGCTACATGAAGACTTTCAGTGTTCGCACTGTAAAACGTTCTCAGCAAACATTGTTAAGCCTTTAATAGACAGTTATGTCCAAGATGGGCGAGTTAAACTCGTCTTTGTAAACACGCCGATCCTTGGTAAAGAATCATTTAATGCTGCAACCGGTTCACTTTGCGCGGCAGATCAAAATCTATTCTGGGAGTATCACAATATACTGTTTTTGAGACAAGGTAAGCCCAATTCTGGTGTTTTCAGCCTTTCTAACCTAGAAGATTTTGCCGACGAATTAGTCGCCACCGGGCTTCCTCTAGATAGGAATTTATTCAGCACCTGTATAAACTCAGAGCAGGAGCACAATGGTCTGCTAATAGGTGCTGAATTAGCATTAAAAAATGGATACAGTGGAGGAACCCCCTACACGCTAGTGGGAAACTACCCCGTTTCGGGAGTGGCTAACTTTGTGGATATTCAACAAATTATAGAAAATCAGCTCAAGTAATTTAATTGATCTCCGCTTAGCTTGAGCACAGGAGAATATAATATTGTTACAAAGGTCCTCCTTTATCGCATGTGTTTCGGTGATTTTAAAAATATCCGGTTTAGTTGTGGCTATATATTTGAGCTATACGGCCTTGTTCAACGAGAGCGCGTTAATTTGTGGCGAAAGTGGCGGCTGCCACGAGGTTCAAGATTCGGAATACTCAAAAGTTGCCGGTATACCTATCTCGCTCTTCGGGCTATTTATGTATTTAACGCTGCTCGGATTACACGTCGCTAGAGGTCGATACCTCCACAAAAGACTTTTTGGCTCACGTGAGCGACTAGTGAGAAATATAAAAATATGGTCTCTCTTTATTGCGACTGCAGGCACTGTATATTCAATCTACCTCACTGGAATCGAGGCATTCGTGCTGGAAGCTTGGTGCATTTGGTGCGTTGCGTCAGCCGTGATTATCTCAATGATTTTTATTGTTGAAATCATTGAAGTACGAAATGTCAAAGAGACTACGTCTTGAATTGCTGATGATATATACTTCGGTTGGAGAGATGCCATGACTACAGAACCCTCAACTACCGACAGTACTCAATTAACAGTCGATTTCTCGGAACTTTTTTTGATCTCAACCGGGGGGATAGATGTATTTGCGCTTAATTGGAATCAGATGGATGCTCCTCCACCGTACAGTCTTTCTGTTTCTGAAAATGAGTTTTCATATCAAGGCCATACGTACTTAGTTAATGGACATGGAGCAATCCTCCCACAATGGGTTCAGCAAACCGAGACTGAGAACCGCCTAGCAATGTTCGTTGAGAGAGACGGCCGACTCTTGGCATATGCGTCCGAGCCAACGGCTGAAGCATCGGATAAAGACTCAGCTGCAGAGTCTGCAGGCTAAGCCTGACTTAGATCTAGCTTTTAATTAATTTTGGACCGTAAATGCCATGATAGACGGGCGATAACATTTCTCCGCGTATTAACCCAACACTCACTGGTAAAAAAAATACTCCTCTCATCACTCCGGCATTTATTTTGGCCACTATTTCCACACACTTTTTCTTTGTCGGCTATCACTCAAGCACAAATGTCCTTGTCCCTGAGGCACTTGAAGGTGTACCAGTTGGACTAGCCGGCTTTGTATTAGGTATTTTTGGGTTTGCTGGGGTTATTGCCAGACCAATTACTGGAGGATTGCTCGATTTAGGAAGACACCAACTCTGGCTTCGAATCGGTGGAGTTGCCACCGTAATAGCTTTTCTTGGTTATAGCCTCAATCTCGGTCCATGGGGTTTTATACCTTTTCGCATTCTACATGGCACAGCGATGGGTTTCTTTGCCACGGGCTTGCTTGCATTAGTTGCTGAAGGTTTGCCAGTTCATCGAAGAGGATTGGGTTTAGGAATATTCCAAACTGCCAACACACTGTCCCTCTTCTACGGACCGCTGCTAATGAAAAATATAGCAGAGTCCTTTTCACTGGAACTTGCGTTCTTGCTGGGAGCAATCAGTACGGGTATCGCGTTGATTAGTGCCGCGGCCATTGGAGATCCCAAATCAATCGTAAAAAGGCCGTTCCCAAGTGCATGGACTCTTGTAAATCCTATTAATGGCATATCTAAATGGGCGATATTGCCGATGATGATATTTCTTTCCACAGCAACCGGCTACATGGCAATAACCGGACTCCTCCCTAAATTTGCGGCTGCAAGAGATATTGCTGGGTACACCATATTTTGGCAGGCTGCTGCAATCGGTCAACTTTTTTCGAGATCCTTAAGTGGGGGACTGTCCGATAGATTTGGACGGGGAGCCATCATAATTCCAATGCTGCTTCTTATGAGCCTGGGGCTGATTATATTGTCGATTGCCGACACGGTGCCAATGTTGCTAGTTGCTGGATTAGTAATCGGACTCGCAAATGCAGGAGTTCAAACAACCATCTCAGCGTTGATTGTCGACCGATCTACTGAAAGAGATTTATCCTCTTCGCTTGCGACCTATACCTTGGCGTGGGACTTTGGTGCCATCCTAGGTCAGACAGGTTTTGGATTATTGGTAATCAGTCTAGGCATGAGTAATGTGTTCCTATCACTCACGCTACTACCACTTGGCGCGATTCTCCTGTACTTCTGGAAGTTACGCTGATTGATTTTATTATTTTTATAACCGTTTACACAGTAAACACAAGTCGCGTTAACATCCAAGCAGAGCAATACTTCGCAGGGGGATTTGATGGCCACGACTTTCAATGAAATAGCGATATTTTCTGGCAACGGACATCCCCAACTTGCTGATGATATTTGCGCACACATGGGTATTAAGCTAGGTGACTGTGAAGTTTTCCAATTCTCCAATGAAGAAGTTTTTGTTCGATATTTAGATAACATTCGTGAGCGAGACGTCTTTATAGTTCAACCCATAGTATCTCCCGTAAACACAAGTCTCATGGAATTATTCATAATGATTGATGCTGCACGTAGAGCATCTGCCGGAAGAATAACTGCGGTGGTTCCCTACTACGCCTACGGACGAAGCGATAAAAAAGATCAACCCCGCATACCTATCACCGCTAGGCTCGTTGCCAACTTCATAGAGACCGCAGGTGCAGATCGACTCTTATCTATGGATATGCATGCTGGCCAAATTCAAGGTTTTTTCAATGTCCCAGTTGACGAACTCACAGCATTTCCACTACTTGCTGACTATTTTGGCTCTATCAGCCAGTTAGCACCGGTTGTGGTAGCTCCGGACTCTGGACGGGCAAAACTAGCACGAGATCTATCCGCTCGTATCGGCGGTGATTTTGCAATTGTTGATAAACAAAGAACAGGCAACAGTGAGGTTGCCGAGGCTATGAACTTAGTTGGATCTGTTGACGGGAGAGACTGTTTGGTCCTAGATGATGAAATTTTAACTGGTGGAACTATTGCGGCAGCAGTTGCTACAGCTCGAGAAAATGGCGCTAGGTCAGTTCGTGTCGCTTGCGTGCATCCAGTCTTTGCTGCGAAAGCGTATGAGATACTTGATAATACCGCTGCTGGAATCGATGAAATTATATTTACAGACACCTTACCGCTCGTACGAGGTGAGTTCACCGCCATCCCTCAAAAAACTATATCAATAGCTCCATTACTAGGTGATGCGATCAATAGAATTCACAGCGGTGGATCAGTAGGGGCTCTTTTCAAAAAATAGCGTGAATGAGTTGCGACCAGCGTGAACGCGATCATTCTGAGTTCATTCTGTATGCTGTACGTATGGCTCTAAAATTTTTAAAAAATCTATTCACTGGCGACTCAAATGAAAAAGTTCTACTTGAAATGAATCAAGTGGTGGATGAAGTCGAAACCTATGGCAAAAGCCTCGGCAACTTAACCGATCAAGAATTACAAGAAAAGTCTAAAGTCCTAAAAAACAAACTTCTTCGATCTGACGATCCACCCAAGGAGTTGGATTTATCCATTGTTGAGGCACTAGGTCTAATTAGAGAATCAATCACAAGAACTACGGGAGAAACAGCATACGGCGTCCAAATCAAAGGTGCGCTGGCGTTGCATCGTGGACAAGTAGCAGAGATGCGAACTGGCGAAGGAAAAACTTTGGTCGCTACCCTAGCGCTATACATAAACAGCCTGATTGCCAAAGGCGTTCATTCAGTCACTGTTAATGATTATCTCGCTAGGCGCGATTCACAATGGTACGCACCCGCCCTTGATCTTTTAGGCATATCAATTGGCGTAATACAAAATGATCGCTCAGCATGGATTTATAGTCGGGAAATACTTTCCAGCCGGCCGACATATGAACACTTGCGAGAAGTAACTCGCCCCGAGGCTTACCAAGCCGATATAGTTTATGGCACTAATAATGAATTCGGATTTGATTATTTACGTGACAACATGGCTACTACCCTAGCCGACAGTTCCCAAGGACAATTAGACTTTGCAATCGTCGACGAAGCAGATTCTATCTTAATCGATGAAGCTAGAACACCACTAATTATTAGCGGAGCAGCCCAAGATGATGTCTCCCTATACCCTCGCTTTTCAAAAATCGTACCGTTGCTCCAAGCTGAGCGTGATTACACCGTAGATTTGCAACATAGATCAATCAGTCTCACTGAAAATGGAATAGAAATTCTTGAAAAAGCTCTAGGAATCTCAAATATCTATGCACCAGAAAATTTCCGTATGACACGTTACTTAGAAGCCGCACTAAAAGCCGAAGTGCTCTTTAAAAAAGATCGCGATTATGTAGTAAGTGAAGGTCAAGTGGTCATAGTTGATGACTTTACTGGACGACTTATGGAAGGTCGGAGATGGTCAGATGGGCTCCATCAGGCAGTAGAGGCAAAAGAAAAAGTTAAAATTCAACAAGAATCAATAACGTACGCAACTATAACAATTCAAAATTACTTTCGTCTGTATAAAAAACTAGCTGGAATGACGGGTACAGCTATCACTGAAGCAGAGGAATTCAATGAAATTTATAATCTTGAGGTTTTGGTAATTCCACCAAATCGTGACGTTGCCAGAGAAGATTATCCTGATCTTGTTTTTCGAAATCAGAGTGATAAATGGAGTTCAGTCATAACTGACGTCCATGAAAAACACCAAGTACAACGCCCCGTATTAGTCGGAACCGTATCAATTGAGACATCTGAAGGCCTCTCACAACAACTAACAAAACTAAATATTCCACATGAGGTTTTGAACGCAAAACAGCATCAAAAAGAAGCCGAAATAATTGAAAAAGCGGGAGCATTGGGAGCGGTAACAATCGCTACAAATATGGCCGGTCGTGGTACTGATATTAAGCTCAGTGACGAGGTCAAACGGCTAGGCGGGCTTCACGTCATCGGAACGGAACGCCATGAAGCTCGAAGAATCGATAATCAGTTAAGGGGAAGATGTGGCAGACAGGGTGACCCTGGATCCACTAGATTTTTTGTTTCATTTGAAGATGAAATGGTGAAACGCTTTTCTCCTGACTGGCTCTCTGGGATGATCGATAAGTTAGTAGATGATGGGGAGCCGCTAGAGTCAAAACAATTAACAAGTGCCATTGGCCAAGCACAACAAAAAGTAGAATCCTATAACTTTGATATCCGAAAACATCTGGTTAAATATGATGATGTTACAAACTCCCAACGAGCTGTCGTCTATGAGCAGCGTAATTTAGTGCTTCAAGGTGAACATGTGAAAGAAACCGTGATTGAAATGGTTCATGGTGAAATTGATTCACTAGCACTTCAGCATTTGATCAATGTCGACTATGATTTCGAATTATTTAGGCAAAGCATCGAGCAAATAACTGGGGATCTTGAAACAAAGGATCTAAATAACTCAGATAATCAAAAGTCTGCTGAGCTCATCGAAGAAGCCAAACATTTAGCTAATTCAAGACTTGAAATCCTAGACAATGAATTCGGAGAAGAGCTTAGACGACGAACTGAAGAATTAATATTGATATCAGCTATCGACGCGACTTGGGTCGAACATCTAACCGCATTAAGTGAATTAAGACAGGGTATTGGACTACGGGCCTATGCCCAAACAGACCCACTAGTTGCTTTTCAGCGAGAAGCACATGATATGTGGGATCAATACAGGGAACGGGTTCAAAATACGGTTGCTAGACAAATTTTACGGGCGCGCATCATTGTCAATGAGCCCTCAAGAATACAACCTCGACCAAATCCTCAAACCGCAGCAAACGAAGTTCAAAGCTCAACAGCTGACGATGTTGTGTCAGCCTCAACGGGGGGCACTCGAGCCGAACGACGACGGCTCGAGCGCCAGCAAAAAAAAATCAATAAAGCCAGAAATGAGAAAGCCTCCGCTAACTAATCTATGAATATCACTAATCGACAAACCGATACGTTACCTGAAATTTGGCTTGTCTCATCTTGGGTGCAAGGAAACAATCCGGAATTCGACAACCTTCTAGGGGAGATCTATGACAAGGCTGCCTTAATACAGGCAACGGCTCTCTCCAATATGGTTATAGGTGGTAATACTGAATATGACCCCAACAAAGATGAAGAAAGTGAACGTCAGTACGAATTAATAATCAGAAACATGTGTCTTCTAGCTCGTTCATTTTCCGAAGCTGGATTCCTACCAATTCTTAGTATTCGAGTTCATTCACAATTCTACTTGGATGCATTTTGCAACTACTTACGTGGTGGCACACTTCGCTTCGCTACTCTAGTTGACGACACGTCCACGACGCCAACAGATATACAGAGCAAAGGACTAACTATTAACACTACGGACCTTAGCAGCGAAGCTACCATAAATTCTCTACTCCAACACTCAAATGACGCTCGAATAATGTAAGCATGATTCTTCGGGTAGTCCCCGTGTTTCTTCTACCTTATATTTGAGTACGCTTAAACCTACTCGAACACTCTGATAGGCTAAACCAATGGTAGAAACGGTCTCACATCCAACGGTTTCCCCCATTACAAAAGTGCCCGACGGACCTCTCAACCCCGAAGAAGGAGTTAGCGAATTCAGGCAACAGCTTGAAGCCGGTGTAGCGTGGTACCCAGCGCTCCTCAATGTTATTTCCCGCTGGACAGCCCCAAGTGAGTACATTGATGGCCGCACTCGCCACTATTTAATCAATGGCGAAGCCTTCGACTGGCTTTCGCTTGCTGAACGATTAATCATCAATGCAGATTCATTATTGCCAGCCGAAGAAACTGAAAAATTAGTGCTATTCGGAATATCGCCAGTGCTCAGTCGTAACGGGCAAGAGGAAATCGCCTTTGAACTAGCTATAGGAGCTGCTAAATACCGAGCTTTCTTGAATTACCAATATGGGGTAATCGTAGAACAACTAGTATTAGCTGCAGCAGAAGAAAAGTTAGTGAAAAATGCCTCGATATTTGCTGCAATTGAGAGGCCATATGCTGACGAACAAGCGTTCAACGAAGTCTACGGCGCACCTTTTAAAAAGCTCAGATCACATTATCGCGGTGCCACGGGAATGCTTCTGACCGAGAACACAACTCGTGGGGATTTTGAACACTTCCTCTACTGGCTTTCAAAATACCGCATTAGACATATGGAACCTGCTCGTATAGCCTCTGATACTCGACAAGCCATGATTCTTCTTTCCAGGCTGGAGCAACGCAGAAACCGATTTATCAGCCAAAGTAGTGATTCTCTCACGGCAGGATCCGTCTATCTGTACTCGATTGAATCCAACCCACATTTCTTTCCACGACCTAACTAACTCTAAGTTCCGTCTCCACAGACTCAGTTATTCAAGTAACTCGATCCGAAATTCTTTACATCAACAGGTTTATCCCACTAGCAATACTAATTAGCTATAAACATATAATCTTAGTATGACTCACTCATATAATCTTCGTTACCAATTTACACTTAAAATATTATGATCTATACTAAATTAAATACATGAAAGGCAAAATAAGTGCAAGGTGATCCATACCAAACCCTTGGAATCAAAAGAACATCTTCTGAAAAAGAGATTCGGTCCGCTTACAGAAAACTTGCACGTGAACATCATCCTGATGTTAATGCTGGTGACTCCGCCGCGGCTGAAAAATTCAAGACAATTAACGATGCTTATCAAATCTTGTCCGACTCTGAAAAGAAAGCCCAATATGATCGCTTCGGTCACGCACGACCGTCGGGCGGGGGGGGATTTCACAACAGTGACAATGTTGTGTCTGACTTCGGAGACATGTTTGGAGGTAGGGGTAACCAAGCATCAGGATTTGAGTCTTTATTTGGGGGGCTAGGCGGCGCATTTAACAGAAAACCTCAAGCACAAAAAGGCTCCGATATTGAACAACAGATAGAGATATCACTCGAGGACTCATACAAGGGAGTCGCAAAAACAGTCACTGCACAAGTTGGAAAATATCCCGGTTCACAAATAGAAGTAAAAATTCCTGCCGGGGTAAAAAATAATCAGCGAATCAGAATACCGAGAAGAGGCCAAGACGGCCGAAATGGTGGCAATGCCGGCGACTTATATATAAAAACAATGGTGGCAACGCACCCGATATTTACTCGTATCGACGATGACTTGGAGATAGATCTATTAATTACGCCGTCTGATGCTGCATTAGGAAGCTCACTTTCCGTAACGAGCATCAAATCAACAACATTAGAGGTTAGTATCCCAGCGTTTTCCCAGGGAGGAGCAAAGATTCGACTAGCCGGCCAGGGTATGCCCAAGACTGACGGTGGATTTGGAGACATGATTGGAATAATCCGAATCCGAGTTCCCAATGAATTATCACCAGCGCAAAAAAACTTGTACGAACAGTTACGAATACTTGAAGAATCTGAGCAGGAGGCAAAAAGTGACGACCATTCCCCAAGATGAGCCACTGTTTCAAATTTCTGTGGTCGCGAAAATAATAGGAGTTCATCAACAAACTATTCGCTCATACGAGCGTTTAGGATTAGTGCAACCCGCACGCTCAATTGGTAACACAAGATTATTTTCAACTCGTGACATCGACCAATTAGGCCAAATCGTGAGTTGGACTACAGATTTAGGGCTTAATCTGGCGGGCGTTGAAATTATGATGCGTCTGCACGGACAAATCAAGCAACTCGAAGAAACTAATAAGGCCCTTACCAAAGACGTCGCAACCTTACACGAGCAACTGGCTGGAATAAACAGAAACTCAGAGGAAGTCCACGAAACTGAAAAAGAATACGGTGCCGATTTTTTTCTAAGATTTTCTTAATTCGGGTTAAAAGGAGACTATATTATGATGCGAAATGATCGATTCACTGAACAAGCTCAAGAGGTGATATCAGCCTCCCAACAGCTAGTTAGAGACGAAAGGCATTCGCAGTGGGACGTTGAGCACGTACTATTCGCCCTCCTCGCTCTCCCAAACGGTCTCGCTCGAGATATTTTCACGGCTGCGCAAATAGAAAGTGACGCAGTATTACGGTCTTTACAAGAAAAACTAAAACATGGTCCGAAATTAGGTAATGAAGTGGTCCAAATTTATACCACTCCGCGAATCGTCGAAATGCTAGAGCGCGCCAACGCGGAAGCCAATCGACTAAAAGACGAATACGTTGGAGTTGAGCATTTACTTTTAGCGGTTGTTGATGCAACGGACGGCGAATCGGCAAAAGTTATGGAGGAATTCCAGGTAAGTAAAGAGCGACTCTATCGAGCACTACAGAGCGTTCGCGGCTCCGCTCGGGTTGATTCCCCAACGGCTGAATCAACCTATCAAGCGCTCACCAAGTTTTCCCGTGATCTGACCGAATTTGCAAAGCAAGGCATGCTTGATCCCGTGATAGGAAGAGATGGCGAAATCAGCAGGGTGATGCAAATTCTTAATCGAAGAACGAAAAATAACCCGGTCATTATTGGCGAGGCAGGCGTAGGAAAAACTGCGATCGCAGAAGGTTTAGCGCAAAGAATTGTCGATGATGACGTCCCTGAACGCCTGAAAGATAGACGCGTTATGGCTCTAGACATGGGAGCACTCTTAGCTGGTTCGAAGTTTCGTGGTGAATTTGAAGAACGTCTGCAAGCCGTAATGCAAGAAGTTAAGAGTTCCCAAGGCGAGGTTTTACTTTTCATAGATGAGTTACATACCGTCGTCGGAGCTGGCGGTTCAGATGGCGCTCTTGATGCCTCAAATATGATGAAACCGGCCTTAGCTCGTGGAGAGCTCCATGTTATTGGCGCAACAACTCTCGATGAGTACAGGACATCGATCGAATCTGATCCTGCCTTAGAGAGGCGCTTTTCGCCCGTCTATGTTGATGAACCATCTCCCGAAGATGCTACAGCAATTCTAAAAGGCCTTCGACCAAGTTATGAAGATCATCATGGGATATCCATTACTGATGAAGCTATCGATGCTGCTGTACATCTATCATCCCGATATATTACAGACCGATACCTCCCTGATAAGGCAATTGACCTTATTGATGAGGCTTCATCACGCCAAGTCATTGAGAATGAATCGATGGCCCCAGCTATTAGAGAACTCAAAAAAGAAGTAGATGATGCATCTACAAGGCTCGACCTAGCCGCAGAGAAAAAAGACTTTGAAGAAGCAGCGAAAATTAAACAGCAACTCTTACACATTCAAGCTAAGTATGAAGATTGCGTGCAAGACTGGCAATCTGAACATGGTCCAAACAGCGAAGTCACAAGACACGATATTGCCCGTCTCATAGCGCAAATGACTGGCATTCCCGTGGCTCAAATGCTCGAAGCAGAGGCATCTAAATTGCTTCGAATGGAAGAATTTCTTCATGAACGAATTGTTGGACAGGAACGAGCTATCAGCTCACTTTCGGATGCCATTCGCAGAGCTAGATCTGGATTAAAAGATCCTCGCAGGCCTATCGGTTCATTTATCTTTGTTGGACCGACCGGTGTTGGGAAAACTTATTTAGCACAGGCGCTCGCAGAATATCTGTTCGATGATCAGGATGCAATCATTCGTCTTGACATGTCTGAGTACAGCGAAAAACATACTGCATCAAGGTTAATAGGCGCTCCTCCAGGGTACGTCGGATATGACCAGGCTGGCGAACTCACTGAGCAAATTCGTCGACGTCCTTACCAAGTTATCCTCTTCGACGAAATCGAAAAGGCACATCCAGATATATTCAACACACTTCTTCAAATAATGGATGATGGGCGCCTCACCGACTCACATGGAAGAACTGTGGATTTCAGCAATACAATAATCATAATGACCAGTAACTTGGGTGTTGATGCAAAACGTGAACCTGTCGGATTTGTGAGATCGCAGTCAACAGTTGAAGCCAACGCCCAAGAAAAACGCATTGAGTCATCTCTAAAGCAGACATTTCGACCAGAATTTCTCAATCGTCTCGATGAGATAGTGATTTTTGAACCTTTAAACGAAAAGGAGATCGCTGCCGTAGCAGATCTCGAAGTAAAACAAATTGCAGCGAGGATAGGTACACAACAAATTATCCTTAATATCAGTGAAAAGGCCATGTCCTTACTGGCCAAAGAAGGATATGACCCTCAATTCGGAGCCCGCCCACTAAAACGACTCATCGAAAGAAGAATTGAAAATATCCTCGCTCGAGCTATGCTCGCTGGAGAACTAGACAGCGGTGATACAGTTGATATTGATCTAGATGAGACTGAAGAGTCTTCTGACTTTAACTTTGAAATAACAAAAAAATAAGTCGCCAGCTAATGTGTAACTTGATCTATTCATATATCTGGCTCTTGAGTGGAACATAAAATAGCGATATAAAATAATGTCTGATAAAAGTATTCCGTTAATGCCCCTGAAAAAAGTCTTATTCCCTCGACAAGAAATAGTTCTTCAAATATTTGAAGAACGTTACAAAGAAATGCTCAGCTACTGTGTCGAAAATGACGAGAAATTCGGAATAGTCCTAATTGACTCTGGAGAAGAAGTTGGCGGCGAAGCAATACCACATGGCGTAGGAACGACCGTAAAGATCCGAGAGATCGTTCCTACCAGCAACGATCGAATCTTGCTCACTGGGTACGGTGACAAGCGATTCCAAATAGACACAACGGTTACTCATTATCCTTATCCAGAAGCTAAAGTGTCCTTTAATCTTCCGACCGACCTGCACGGAAAGGAAGCCTCAGGTTCCGCTTCTCAGAATATTCTATTTGACATGATATGGGAGTCATATTTAGAGGTTCTCGCGATGCGAGACGCCTTAGCAAGCTCTTGGAGAACAATACCAGACTCCCATCCACAAATTCATAAGTTTTGTGATCAGATCGGTTCAATAACGGAAGGCTATGCACCCGATCTCCTCCGACAGGATTTGTTGTCTACATATGATGGAGAACAACGATTGTCGGTAGCAGATAGCCTTTTGCAAAAAGCGAAGACAAAAATAAGGAAACAACTAAGTTTTCTTCAGGCAACGCGATTTGGTGGGGCTAATCGAAACTAGGATTCCATCGGATAACCGGCTTCAGCCCACGCCTGATGGCCACCCTCAACATTGTAAAGATCATCTAAACCAAGGGATGCAGCAAATTCTGCAGCTACAGCCGATCGTTGGCCACTTCTGCAAATAAAAAGAATAGGCTTATCCGCTGCTAGCTTATCGGCATTACTTAGCACTGCCATATGCTGAATTCGAACTGACCCAGGAACATGTCCATCCGCATGCTCATCCATTTCACGAGCATCGATCACTTGAACATCTTCTTCGTCAATCATCCGCTTTGCCTCGCCAACGTCAATTCGATAAAAAGGTTCGCCTTCTAGTTTTTCTGGTTTTACTGACATTTAAACCCCTGTTCTTCTATATTTTGTAGACTAATATAACCGGAAACGTGAAGAAGTTCTGCACCATTTCTGTTTTGATTGAATTTTGTTAAGCTAGAGTTATAAGAATGACGTAGTTAGAGGCTGCACCACCGAGGAACTTGTTTAAACATATGACAATTAATCTACACGTTAATGGTAACCCGGTCGAAGTGCCGGATGGTGCAACTATCCTAGATGCCGTTCTAACATCCAATATTGATTTACCACATCTTTGTAAGCCGGAATCACGTTCACCCCTCGGTGCGTGTCGAACATGTTTGATTGAGATAGATGGATCACCCAGACTCGTTGCAGCCTGCCACACCCCTGCTAGTGACTCTCAAAGTATTTTGACTGACAGCAGCAAATCGCAGCGAATACGAACCGGTGTTCTAGACTTAACACTTGGAATGTCTTCCGATGGCAAAGGGAAAGGTTTAGCCGCCCAACATGCGAGGACACATCTGTTAACGGAGTCCACGTTCAGTCCTCTACCCAGGATCTCAGAGGATGATACTAATCCGTTCTTTTCACTAACAATGGCCGATTGCATATTATGTGGCAGATGCATCGATGCCTGTCAAAAAACCCAACATATCGGAGCGATCGGCATTAATGGTCGAGGACGAAACGGCGTAATTGGCTCAGCATTTGAATCTGACTGGGAGGACTCCACTTGCACGTCCTGTGGACAATGTGTTTCGCAATGCCCTACCGGTGCTTTACTACCCGCTACAAAACATTCGCCACGTGCAAACGCTGTCACGATGGCTCTGCCAATAATAACTTCAACTGATGAAACAACAGATGAAAAGAAACAATATCAAACAGCAGTGGGTACAACAGTCACGGAAACCACCTGCCCCTATTGTGGTGTCGGTTGTGGTTTGCGAGTGCACACAGATAAAGAAAACATCGTGTGGGTAGATGGAGTTCCTGAAAATAATTCTTCACTCGGTATGACCTGTGTAAAGGGTCGATTTGGTTTGGACTACGTCAATTCAAAAGAACGACTAACTCAGCCATTGATTAGAAAAAACGGTAAGCTTCAGCCAGCTTCTTGGGACGAAGCCCTAAATCTGGTGGCGGATAAATTTGCGGGCGTGGTCTCAGTTGATGCAAAATCACCCACACAGAAATTTGGAGGTATCGCCTCAGCTAAAGCTACCAACGAAGATGGTTATGTTATGCAAAAATTCGTGCGATCAGTTATGGGGACAAATTCTATCGATCATTGCTCTCGTCTGTGCCACGCACCTTCAGTAGTAGCTTTGATGGAGCAGATAGGATCTGGAGCTACATCTAACTCTTATGAAGATTACGAGAATGCTGGTACTTTACTAGTAGTAGGAAGCGATACCGGACGAAATCATCCGGTTGTTGCATCTCGAATTCGACGAAATATAGAAAATAACAACGCAAGCTTAATAGTAGTAAATCCCATCCGCATCGATCTATGTGATGTTGCAGAAATCCATTTGCAGCCTCGACCTGGTACAGACGTAACTCTTTTCAATGCAATGGCTAAAGTTATTCTTGATGAGGGCTTAGAAAATCAAGACTTCATCGATAATCGGACTGAAGGCTTCGAGGAATGGAAAGAAGTAGTCGATAAAATTGATTTATCTGAATCTGAAAAAATAACAGGTGTACCTGCGGAGGACATTAGCAAAGCGGCTCGCCTCTACGCACAGCCAAGACCGAACAGTAACGGAACAGATCGCGGCTCATGTTTGATATGGGGAATGGGAGTTACTCAACATACGAATGGCTCTGACAACGCCCGTTCGCTAATAAATCTTGCGTTGAGCAGTGGTCAAGTAGGAAAATCTGGCAACGGCATCTCACCGCTTCGAGGACAAAATAATGTTCAAGGCTGTTCAGATTCTGGCTGCTTGCCAAATATATTCCCCGGCTATGAACCTGTTGGTGGGGAAACACACGACAAATGGGAAACAGCCTGGGAGGCAGAAATTCCTCATACTCCTGGACTCCAATCAACGTTGATGATCGATAAAATGATGAGCAGTGAGCTCACTACGATGTATATTGTGGGAGAAAATCCTCTCGTTTCAGACCCATACCTCATACACGCACGTGAAGCATTTAATCGTCTTGATTTCCTAGTGGTCCAAGATTTATTTTTGCATGAAACGGCTCAAATCGCCGATGTGGTACTGCCAGCTGCCTCATTTGCCGAAAAAACGGGGACTTTTACCAACTCAGAGCGAAGAGTTCAATTAATTCGCCCATTCATGGAAAATGTTGGCCAATCAAGAAATGATTGGGAAATAACCACGGACATAGCTCGCCGAGTTTTGGAACGGCTTGAAAGACCTGTGCATCAATTTACTTATTCTGATTCTTCGGAAATATTTGATGAGATGGCAAGCCTCACACCTATAATTTCTGGACTTTCACACTCGAGATTAAATAAAGAAGGAGGTATTCAATGGCCTTGCCCAGACGATAACCATCCTGGAACGAAAATACTATTCGATGAAGATTTCCCGCGAGGACGTGGATTGTTCATGCCCGTAGTTCAAACTGCCTCGGCAGCTGAACTACCAAGCCGGCGATACCCATTCACGCTAATTACTGGAAGATCTCTTTACCATTGGCACACCGGTGCGATAACGCGAGAAGTGCCCAACCTCATGAAAAAAGTACCGGTAGTCACGGTGGATATAAACCCTGCAGACGCCAATGAGATGAATATTCACGATGGTCAGGATATTCAAATTAGTTCGAGGCGAGGTGAAATTATTGCGCGTGTACATGTTGTTGATAAAATGCAACGCGGAGACCTCTTCGTTCCATTTGTTGCACTTGAAGGAGTGGCCGCAAACATACTTACAAATGACGCACTTGACTTACCAAGTGGCATTCCTGAGTACAAGGCCTGTGCTGTGAGACTTGATACCCCTGGAAGTGCTCGAAAGGTACGAAAAAACGATCCTAAGATTAACTGATCAGTAATGCCACATGCCTTAAGCTGTGGCTAGGTAAAAGAAATGGAGAAAGAGATGGCAACACCGACGACAGATTATGCGTTGTATGAAAAAAATGGTCACGTAGCAACGATAACAATTAATCGACCAGAAGTAATGAATGCATTGCATCCTGCAGCATCACATGAAATAGCCGAGTTATGGGATGATTTTGCGGCGGATGACAATTTATGGGTGGCCATACTAACTGGAGCAGGCTCCCGTTCTTTTTCTGCGGGCAATGATCTGAAAGCTCAAGCAGCTGGGGCCGGTAGACTTGAACCAGGTGTGGTGCCTCGAGGGGGAGGCTTCGGCGGAATAACAAGTCGATTCGACATGCATAAGCCAGTGATTGCGGCTGTAAATGGATGGGCTATGGGCGGCGGCTTCGAAATGGCACTGGCATCCGACATAATCATCGCATCTGACCAAGCTCGGTTTGGACTGCCTGAACCGCGAGTTGGACTTTATGCTGGAGCAGGTGGAATCCACAGACTTCCTAGACAAATACCTCTTAAATTAGCAATGGGCATGATACTTACCGGACGAAATCTCGATGCAGAGACCGCAAAGGAATATGGATTCGTCAACGAAGTAGTTCCACATGATGACCTAATGGGCGCGGCTGAACGCTGGGCAAATGAAATTCTAGAGTGTGCCCCACTTTCAGTTCGTGGATCAAAGCAGGGATCAATGGAAGGGCTAGAGATACCGTTGGAATCGGCAATGAGTCGATCCTTCTACTGGCTTAATCGACACAATACCTCGCCAGACCAGAAGGAAGGGCCAATTGCTTTCAGTGAAAAGCGAACTCCAAATTGGACTGGAATTTAGTCAATAAGTTAGTGAGGCTAACCACCTTAAGTCACTAGCCCATGAGCCCACAAAGCAGACAATTTCGTGTTTTTAGGCTTGGGAACAGCGCCAACAACCAACACAGTGGTCAAAGCCTTGTAAAGAGATTTTGCTCACTATTGGTTGGGCTGTGGGTGTCTGATATTCTGTTAGCTAATGTCGAAATAGATGGCATCGGATCATTATTTGCTGGGTCAGCAATACTAGCCTTAACGTACCTATTAATTAGGCCACTTTTCATCGCATTCTCGGCCTGTCTTATTCTCATTACACTGGGATTCACGATTATTATCATCGATGCCACGATGCTACTTCTCACTTCCAAACTATCCGCCTCGCTTGGATTAAGTTTTCAAGTTAACGGCTTTTGGACCGCTATATGTGCTGCTTTCATCATCGCCTTAATTCACTTAATCATGTCAAATCTAGTAAACCGAAAAGATCAAATAGACTATGTAGGGCGACGTGAGCGCCGCATCTAATGACTTTAAAATTAAGTAATCGTTGAAAAGAGTGGATTATGAGTGAGATTGGTAAATTAGGTCAAATAAAAGCCCTGTGCTTTGATGTCTTTGGAACAGTTGTTGACTGGCGAACTACAGTTATTAGCGAGCTTCAGTTATTTGGTTCGGAGCAGGCTATAAATGCTGATTGGCCTAAATTCGCTGACCGATGGCGCACTGAAGGGTATATGGGAGGTATGAGGCTCGTACAAGAAGGTTCACTCCCTTTTCAAACAGCCGATGCTCTTCACCTTCGAATGCTAAATCTATTACTCGAAGAAATCGGATTCAATACTAAAAAAAATATTGATGTGGTTGAACACCTCAATACAGTGTGGCATCGACTCCAGCCATGGCCAGATTCAGTCATAGGATTAGAAAACTTACGAAGTAATTTCATCGTGAGTACGCTTTCGAATGGCAATATGTCCCTACTTACAAATATGGCTAAATACTCGAATTTACGATGGGATGTAATCTTGTCGGCTGAAATTACCGGGACTTTCAAACCAAATCCTGAATGCTACCAAAACGCAGCCAAACTGCTGGGACTCGACGCTGATGAAGTGATGCTCGTGGCAGCTCACGAATCAGATTTACTAGCAGCACAAGCTGTTGGATTCGGTACTGCTTACGTATTCCGACCCAATGAGTACGGGGCTGACAATAAAAAAGATCTCAAAGCAGATCTGCCGTTTGATTTTATTGCCAAGGACTTCAGCCATCTAGCTGAACTCCTTGCAGCCACAAAGTCGACCAAATAAAAAATACTTGACATCACCTAATACACTACTCGTGAAAAGCAAGGTGATTACTCAAGAAGGTTTCTTATGGCAATATATTATTCGTGTGACTCGCATGTAGTTGAACCGCCCGAGGTATTTAATGGGCTGATTGAGCGATTTGGTGACCGAGCTCCTCGACCTGTTAACGGATGGAAAGATAGAGAGGGCGTGTGGATAGCTTGGCCTGCACTCGACCGCCTAGTTCCAGTCGGGCGATGGGGAATTGCAGGACATAGTCTAGATGATCCAGAGACACACGAGCGTATCAAGCTTGGTTGGGATGGCATGAATCCCGGAGTTCGAGATCCGATCGCAAGACTTGAAGAGCAAGCTATCGACGGTGTAGTAGGTGAGGTTATGTATCCCAGCATTAATCTGCTTACCTACTCTGTCGAAGATACTGAAGTCACAAATGCGGTCTTCCAAAACTATAACGACTGGATCGTTAACTACTGCAGCCCTAACCCAGATCGATTAATCGGAGTAGGCTGTGTTCCACTTCGCGATGTCGACCTCGCAATCGCTGAACTAGAGCGCGTTACAAAACTAGGAGTGAAAGGGGTAGCGATACCATGCACGGCACCACTCGAGCGACCATATAGCGATCCATATTATGAGCCCTTTTGGGCTGCCGCTGAAGAGGCTGGTCTACCACTAACTATGCATATATTCAGTGGATCTGATTGGCCCATGGGCTTACCGCAGCACTGGGACCCTATTGTTGCCTATACACTTTCACATGCAGCTATATGGAATTCTATTAGCAACATCGTTACGTCTGGAGTTGTTGAAAGACATCCAAAACTGAAGTTTGTAGTGGCTGAATGGGAAACCGGATGGTTAGCGCACACCCTACAGCGCTGGGACCACGCATTCTACAGGTCAAGAACGGCAGCATCGCCAGATCTCTCCTTACTACCAAGTGAATATTTCAAGAGAAATTTTATGATTACCTTTGAAGACGATGATATCGGTCTTCGCACCTTCGACTATCTAGGTCCAGAAAACTTGTTGTGGGGAAATGATTACCCACACCATGATTCCATATGGCCAAATTCCATGGAAGTTCTTGATCGAATCATGACGGGTGTATCGGAGCAAGACAAAAACCAGATGGTTTGGGAAAATGTCAAAAACCTTTACAATATCAACCCAGATAAATTAGATATCTGATCTAGGATCTTGGAGCACTACCTTTGGCGATTCCAGTTTGATCGACAGGTGATTGATCTACCACGCCTTCGGCAATTAATTGTTCCACAGCCTCAGACCCCAGATCTAGATCTTCATTCAATATTTCCTTCGTATGCTCTCCTAAAAGAGGCGCTGGTCTGTAATCTACTTCATGCTCTGACATGATTGGTGCAAAGCCAAGTAATTTTAAATCTCCCTCTGTAGGATGAGATACTGTCTTTATAAAATCACGTGACTTCAGGTGAGGATCATTAAACAAATCAACCGTATCCATAACTGCCGAACACGGAACACCCGCTGCTCCTAATTCAGCCATCACTTCATGCTTGGTTCGCTCACGCGTCCATTTACAGATCTCCTCGTACAAGGAATCTCCGTTCTGTCGTCTACTTTCCACATCATTCCAACGGTCGTCGGTTAAAAAGTCTGTTCGTTCCAAAACTGCACAAAATGTGTCCCACATTCTTGAAGTTTGGGCCATGACATAGACCCAATCATTTGGCCCAAAAGGCTTACATGGGAAAAGATCCGTTGGCACTACTGCACGATTGCCATTCCTAGGAGAGACTGACTGGCCCCAGTTCGATCCGTTCGCAATAGGTGTTCGCATGTAATACGTCAGCGCTTCCTGCATGGAAATTTCAATCTCCTGACCTTCGCCAGTCTTTTGCCTGTGAACAAATGCAGCCGTAATTGCAAAAGCAAGCTGCATTCCAGTACCACTATCCCCTACACAGTATCCTGGTCTCATTGGAGGCCCATCCGCGTTTCCCGTAACTGAAAAAGCTCCGCCTGCAGCTTGAGCAATCATGTCGTACGATTTGTAGTCTGAATATGGGCCAGATAATCCAAACCCCTTGAGCCGTGCATATATGATGCCAGGGTTGATTTTCTTCATTACGTCGTAGCCGATATCAAGCTTTTCTATCACCCCAGGACCATAATTCTCAACAAAAACATCGTAATGAGAAACCATTTGTAAAAATAAATCACGACCTTCAGGTTTCTGCAAATCTAGGGCAATACTGCGTTTATTAGAATTCCAGTTAAGAAAGTAGGGCGCATTATCAGTACCCCGCGCAACTCCTCGACCAGGGTCACCTGTGCCAGGTCGCTCAATTTTCGTAACAGTTGCACCCATAAAGCCTAAAGCCTGAGTACAAGATGTACCCGCCTCATATTGGGTCATATCCAAAACTCGCATCGATTCAAGTGCACCCATTATTCCTCCTGTAAGTGAAGAGTTTTTGCCTTCACGTGACCTTCAAGGTCGGCCCTAGTGTACTCGATTAATGTTTTTTTTAAATAAGCTATATAGACAAGCCACCTAGACCTACTAAACCGCGAGCATGCTCAATCTCTCCGACATGCCTGTACCCATGAGTTAAGCACATTCCAAACAATCCCTGCCAGAGTGACATAGGAGGAACCGGTTTTATAGTTACTTCCGTTGAATGAAGATCCGCGACATTAATGCCCTGAAGATATGTATCCGTTGCGGCCCATACTTCTGTCTGGTAGTCGAGCCATCTAGAGGTATCCACCATTTGAACCGCCATAGCCTGTTCAGGTGTCATTCCAGTACCCTGGGCCGTTCTATGTAAATCAAATTCAGTGTCAAAACCACCGTCAAGCCATGAGGTACTCTTTCCTTGTATTACAAATTGCACAATATTATCCTCTGTGCGTACATAATGCCAGAGAGAGAAAAAGGCACTTACACCACCTTCTGTCGGCCAATAATTCCATTGATCCGCAGTCATTTCTGTAACAGCCTGGTCAAGCATTTCATGCATACTTTTCAAACCGCTCCGAAGAATATCCACCTCATTCATCCAACACCTCCAATTGCTTATACTCTGCAATAGATAATAAACGATAACCATATAGGAAACTCAATGAATAACACCATTCGTATCGGACTCATCGGAGCCGGCGGCAATACACGAGCAAAGCATATTCCAGAATTCCTTGCAATTCCTGATGTAGAGATAGTTGCTATCGCCAACAGGACCAAAGAGAGTGCCGAAGCAGTATCAAGCGCATTTAATTTATCCGCTCGAGTAACTGTGGATCCGTTGGACGTAATTAATGATCCCAACATTGATGCCATCTGTATCGGAACCTGGCCGTACATGCATCGTGACTTCACAATAGCATCGCTTAATGCGAGTAAGCACGTATTAGTTGAGGCTAGGATGTCGATGAATGCCACAGAGGCGCAGGAAATGCTGGATACGGCACAACAAAATCCGAGCCTTGTGAGTCAAATTGTTCCTGCACCAATGGATTTTGGCTCATGGAAAACAATCAAGAGACTGGTTAACGAGGGTGAAAACGGAGACTTAGGTACCATCCGTGAAACTCATTTTTCCGTACTGTCAGGCCAAGGTCTCAACCCAAATGCTCCGCTCCATTGGAGAGAACGCACTGAGTACAGTGGAATGAACGTAATGGTCTATGGAATCGCTGTAGAAATCATGGAGCGTTGGTTAGGACCTACCGAATCTGTCATTGCAGATGGACACACGACTATAAACAAAAAAATGAATCCCGAAACCAATTCTGAAATTGCGATTGAAATTCCAGATAGTCTAAACGTTATAGCAAGGCAGATGAGTGGTTCAAGGGTGATTTACAGGCTGTCCACCATCACAAATGATCCGGAAGGAACAAACGGAGCCGTCATATATGGAAGCAAAGGAACCCTAAAGTGGTCTTTTGCGACTGATACACTGGAATTTACACCACTCGATGGGCAGGTTGCGCCTATGCCGCACGATGAAGGCACTACCGCTGGCTGGCAAGTTGAGGTCGATTTTATTAACTCAATTCGATTAGGAAATCCAGTCATACTTACTAACTTCTCGGACGGCCTCAACTACATGAAAGTCATCGAGGCTACATATCACTCAAGAAGAGAGGGTAGGCGAGTCACTATTGAATAATAGGTTGGTAATCGGCGCTAACGTGCCTGCCCTAACCGCAAAGTAGCAGTCCTGATCGCTTCATATGCTAAAGGAATATATTCAATATCAGGTAGATCAAGCGCCACGAGAGACTCTTCACGCGTGCTCATCGGATCAGCACCAGCTGCAATTTGCTCAGCATCGAGACCAATTTGAAACTCATATAAGCCCCCGTCATTTCCCAGAATCACGCAACCCAAATCAGCCGCAATAAATTTTGGAGCGTCGATTTCAATCCCGTACGCAAAAAATGCTCCAGGGTATGATGGAAAAGGATCGAATTTTTTAACTAACTCCTTCAATAATTCAGATAGGCTTTCAGCAGTTCTTTGGAGAAGTACTTCGCTTGTTGCCTGTATTATTGACATATCGGAGCTGGAATTGTTATCTGTCATAAATTTAAATATAACTATGTATTGCCGCTACTGCAGCAATACATAGACAAAATCGCTAGAAGCAGAAGTGAGCGTGTCGCTTGACCCTCTGGATACAACAATTTCCCATGCCTTCGAACCAAGTAGAAAGAGATTCCGCACTAGTAATTCGAAAAGTTGCCGCAGCTAACAACGCGACGATAGTGGTTCTAGTCGAACCCTTGACCGCCAATGCCATTACTCGATCAGATGAAATAGCTCAAGCGTTAATAACTGAATTACAACAATCACTAATAGACCGAAATAGAAGCCGAACATTTGGTATTGAAATGGCGGTCCAGAGCATACAACAGCAGCTTACAACAAACACGCAAAATAAAAAATTTGAAGACAAGCCAGTTGTTGCAATCGCCTGTATTGAAGTACTTGAAGATCAAGCAATTATTGGCCTCGTGGGAACTACACATTGTTTTCTGCGAGATGGTGATGAATTATTCTCGCTTACAACCGAAGGTCATGCAGCAGCGGCTCCTATCGGAGCGACTAATACGCCTACGGCTATTAGGTTTTTCAACACCAACTTGCGGGATCAACAACTGTTGCTTACGACTTCCACTACACGTTTCGATGAAAGTCTTGAAGAAATTATGACCACGAAGAATACCTTAGAAAATACGTGGACAGATATCGTTAATTACGTCAGGGACATTCCTCATGCTTCCGCTGTTTTACTCACCTGGCAAAGCAGCCAATCTGAATCAACACAAAGCTCAATCCAGGAGTCAGCCAACACATATAAAGACTCCACCAAATCTCCCCACCCAACCAATTTCATCTCTCCCAAAAAGCTACTTATAGGACCAATCAAAAGGGGTTTTAAAAACTGGAAGTTAATTTTACTCGCTCTCGTTTTTTTTCTAGGGCTATTCCCTCTGTGCACAAATATACAGAATGCTGGTCGTATCGACTTTTGGAATCAGTATGACCAGTTAGTGTTAGATATTCAAATCTTGTCTACGGAAGCTATAAGCAATTCTGATAAATCAGATTCATTGAGCGAAACTAAATCATATCTGAACTCAGCACTTGTTCATATTAAGACGGGCTTATCCATTACGCCAAATGATAAGGAGCTCAGCCAACTTAAAAATGAAGTTCTCGACCGGCTCAATACGGTTAAAATTTCATGGGAAGTAACGTCATTAACCACACTCATCACGTTCAACGAGAATTACCAAACGACCCATGAAATGACAACAATCGTATTTGGTGGCGGGCGACTATGGTCGATTGATCAAGCCGGCGGCCAGGTATTACGAAGTAATCTGGAAAGGACCGATTACTCAACCATAATCTACCAACAAGGCGATACATATCAAGGAACACCTGCGGACAGTCCTCTCTCAATTACCTGGGATGAATTACGAGACCGGTTGATCATCCTCGATACAAATGGCACATTTTTTGCCTATAAAAATACGCATGATGGATTACCACGACCTCTTGGTCTACCAAGAACTATGCCTGCTAACCAAATCTTAGAAATCACAGTCTCTCAGAATCTACTTCTTGCAGTGGATTCTGAGGGCTTACTCAGTCTCTATAAATTAGAACTAAATGCGCTTCGCCCTAACAGCGAATCCTTACCTTCGCAATTTATACCTAACGTAATATCAATTAATCTAGACGAATCCGGTAACCCATTGCTTCTTACAAGCGTGGAATTCATGTCTATCCAACTTACAAACCCAATCACCATGAAACCAAAACCCATTCCACCAATTAATTCAGCTACCGCACTTGCTACAGATCCTACCCACGCGCTCGCGTACGTCGCTGAACCTGGGCAACGGCGTATTTTAGTAGTGGGCACCGACCACGCGCTCCTAGGAATATATAGACACCCCGTATTTGTTGAAATCATAGACATAGCCTCTGACGATGAGACTCTATATTTGCTTACAAAATCCAAAATTTTAAGATTCATAAAAATATTTGAAGGTGAGTAAGGCTCGATTAAGCCAATGACCAGGTGATAGCTGTTTCCTCATCAGAGTGGCTTCTCACTTCACCTCGCCCCTCTAGATAGTAAAGATGAGCTAGAGTTTCACCCAGAGCCATTCGCTTCTTAAAAATAGAGAATCCTTCAAACGGTTTGTTCCAAGTAACTCTCGATGAAATATCGCTGGCAGAGGCTTGCTTCGCACCAGCAATCCCAAGCATTACCTCATCACATCTGTTTGAATGATGCTGAATCAATTCTGAGCACCGTTCTGACAATTTGGGAATAAGTTTCTCATGAGCTGGTAAACCAACACTCGTCTTGTATTTTTTAATCTTTGCCAAAGAATCTAAAAATTCAGTCAACGGATCTCGACGACTGCTCTCATCATCCGGCGACATAGAAACATTTGGCGTGATACGACCGAGTACATGATCGCCAGTAAGGAGAAGGTCGTGGTCTGGAATATAAACACAAAGATGGCCAGGAGTATGTCCAGGCGTCCACAAAGCTTGAAGCGACCAGCTACCGATTTCTATCACATCATTGTCCTGGAGAAGTACATCTGGATTAATCTTGCTATGAAACCACGATCTGTCTCTGTCGCCAGAATCCACTATGGCAGATTTTTTATTGATGGCTTCGCTCTCAGCCTTAATCTCACTCTCCAGCACCCCATGCTTGACCATCCATAAATTATTTTGCTCAACCCAATTTTTACTTCCACTGCCATTGTCGGCATACCAATCAGCTTCAACATCAATCATCATTATCTTGCAGTTAGCTGCCGACTCCTTGATCCATGAGGCCATTCCCAGATGATCTGGATGAGCGTGAGAAATCATAAGACTGTGTATATCTTTCATCTCAAACCCAAGTCCTTCGATTTGGGCCTTTAGAGATGCTTGAGCTTTTGCTGTTCCGTGACCACTGTCAAATAAAGCTATTCCGTCAGAAGTTCTAAACAAATAGGCAAAAACCCATGGAAGTGCCTCAGAAGTCATTGGAGTTCGAAGCCTCCATAACCCATCAATAATTACTTCGGGTGTCCATTTTGAATCAGGCCATCCATCAGTAGACATTCAGGCACCCTCTATCGAATATAAAACATTATCTGCCACAGTCAATAAACCAGTTAATCGGTAAGAAAAAAACAGAACTAAAACATTCCCGAAGCAGCAGCATCAGCCGCCGCGTAGAGTGGCGTACCCCACAAGCCAAATACCACTAACGAGACAAACAAGGCGAGCGTAGTCACATACCCGGTTACAGATAGTTTCCATTGCTCGGTACCCTCCTCTGGTTCATACAAATACATTTGACGGATAACCATAAGGTAGTAATAAAGAGAAACGGTAGACGCCACAATTGCAATAGTGACTAATCCTAAATGTCCCGCTGAAACAATCGCTTGAAATAATATAAACTTTGTGAAAAAACCGACCAATAGAGGCATGCCTGCAAGTGAAAACAAACCCGCTGTAATCATTAGTGCAAGATAAGGGTTAGATTGTGCAAGTCCTTTGAAACTACTAATCTCCTCTTGACCTGTCTGATTGAAGAAATGAGTAACTGAGATAAATACCAAAAGATTAGTGATTATATACCCTGCCAGATGAACCAAAACTGCAGACGTAGCATCGCTGCCGTACCCACTACCAACCGCCACAATTGCCATGAGCATATAGCCCATTTGACCAATCGATGAATAAGCAAGTAGTCGCTTAATATTCACTTGTTGCATTGCAACAAGGTTTCCTACAACCATCGTCGCCACTGCTAATCCACTTAATATGAATTGCCAGTCAGAAGCTATCGGTAATAACGGCCCCCCAAACCAACGAAGTAATAACGCAATTGTTGCGGCCTTTGAAGTTGCTGATAGGAAAGCGGTGACCGGAATTGGGGCCCCTTCATATGCATCGGGCGTCCACATATGAAATGGCACTGCAGAAGCCTTGAATCCTAGTCCCACTATGATTAATACCAAGCCAAGTAATAGTGGCGTAGTGAGGCCCGTATCACCAGCACTCAAAACTGCACTTATTTCGTGATACTGTGTAGCACCTGTGACTCCATAAATCATGCTGAGTCCATACAACAATGAAGCAGAAGCGACTCCCCCAAGCAGCACATATTTCAGGGATGCCTCACCCGAGCGTCGATCAGACCGAGCTAGTGATACCGCAATGTAGAGCGAGAAAGATAGTAATTCAATCGCTAAATAAGCCGTCAGTAGCTCTCTCGCCGAAGCCATCAACATAGCACCAACGGTTGCCAACAATAACAATCCGTAAAACTCACCTACATGAGACACTGATTTTTCTATATATTCATGTGAACCAACAATAATTACAAGCGTGATCGCTATAAATAAGATCCGAAAGAAGTTCGTAAAAGAGTCTACCTGAATAAGTCTGGCAAAATCCTCATCCACATTCACCTGCAGAATTGATAAGGCTAAGGCAACTACCAGACCCGCCAAGGCAAGCCCGACTGGTACGTTATCGGAAACATTGAGTTGGCGTTTAAAAGCATCAATTCCAATAACAAGCATCGCTGAAAGTAATAAAACAATCTCAGGCAACAGAAGAACATAATTTAGATTAAGTGTTTGACCAAAAATATCTGTCACAGCTTTACTTCCCCCTCTTACATCATTAAGCCAGGAATTTGGCTAATTGACGGTGCAATTCTATCAATCCACGGAGATGGCCAAAGGCCAAGCAATAAAATCGCGCCCACTAAAACAGCCGCACCCGAACGTTCAATCCATGTCATCTCATTCAACGAATCCCACTTCGGATTGGCCTCGCCAAAAAATGACTGCGCCAGTGCCCTCATCAGATAGGTGGTAGTGATAGCCGCAGTAAGAACTGCTAATCCACCGACAATCGGATACGATCTAAACGCACCGATGAATATGTGAACTTCGGCAACAAAGCCTGATAAACCCGGTAGACCCAAAGATGCAAGCGACGCAAACACAAAGAATACTGACCAAATTGGCATCTGCTTCGCTAACCCACTAAAGTTCGGAAGATCTCGATTATGCGACTGATCGTACATGGCTCCAATGAGCAAAAAGAACAGAGCTGTCATTAAACCATGGGCCGTCATCTGCAATACCGCGCCGGTCATTCCTATCACATTCATGGTTCCCAACCCAACAAACACGTATCCCATGTGGGAAATCGATGAGAATCCCATCAACATCTTCATATCCGTTTGACGAAGTGCGGATATCGCTCCGTACAAAGCAGCTGTTATACCCAGAGCGACAAGTGCTGGCCCCCAAAAAAGTGCGCCCTCCGGCATCATCTGTGCCCCTAAACGAACAATGCCAAATGCACCAACCTTCATAAGTACACCCGCGTGCACCATCGAAACTGCTGTTGGTGCAGCAGCATGACCATCTGGTGACCATGAATGAAAAGGGAACATCGCTCCAAGCGTGCCACAGCCAATAGCAACTAGTGGAAAGAAGATTTTCTGAAAGCCTTCATCTTTCGGGGCACTGAGAAGGACTTCCATATCGAATGTTCCAAGACCAACCTCTGCAAAAAGTGCGAAAATAGCGACAAAAATAGGAATAGATCCGGCCATCAACATCATCATCAGTTTCATAGCCCCATACTCTTTTCGAGTGGAACCCCACACTGCAATTAATAAATACATCGGCAACAGTGCAGTTTCATAGGCAAGAAACCAGAAAAATAAATCAAGAAGAACAAATACGCCGTATACACCCGCCGTCAAAATATAAAATAAAATGAAGAAATCTTTAAGTCGGTACTGTATTTTCCAAGATACCCAAGTTCCTGGCAAAACTACTATTCCGGTCAATAACACTAGTGACGCTGTTACACCATCAATCCCAACCTTTAAAGAAATTCCATTCTCTCCAAGCAGACCGATATTTTCAATCCACGGATAAGACATTACGCCTTGAAAAGTTGAGCCGTCAAAGGAATATGTCATAAACACGTATATCGAAACGAAAAACATCACCAATGAGGAAATAGCAGTCAGTCCCACGACAAGGGCTCGTTCCTTGGACGGAATAATCATCAAAATAACTGCACTCAACAAAGGAAGCACAATAAGAGCTATAAGAAAATATCCGTCATTTTCTGTCATGCTAACTGAACTCCATTCGTTCTATTTCTAAATAAATCAATTCGCTACGCACGAGCCAGTACCATCACACTTAGCACTAATATTCCAGTAGCAATACCCAGCGCATAATTCGGGATTTTTCCTGTCTGCAGAAACTTCAAGCGATATCCGAAATATCCAATGAGCTGAGCTCCCCCATCGACCCCGGTTTCATTAACAATTTTTTTATCGAACCAAGCGACTATCCCAGCTAAACCCAAAACAACCCTATTAATAATCCCCTGATAAAGTTCATCCAGGTAATATCTATTGACAAGTAGAGCATGGAGATCTGGAGACCATGCCCGAGCTTTAATAGCCCGCTCGGCCCCACCATGCCAGTAAACCCAGCCGATGATGACTCCGGTCAGCGAAGAAACGGTTGCAACACTTGCAAATGCCCAATCGATATGAAACGCATGAGGGTGATGTAGGTACACAAGATAGCCAATACCACCGCTGAATCCAAAAAGTTTGCCAACAGCATCGAATACAAAAAAACCAGATACAGTTGCTAACAACCCTAGCAACAATAAGGGCACTGTCATTGAACTTGGGCTCTCGTGCGCATGATCGAAGGCAGATTTGTCGCGAGGACTACCAAAAAAAGTGAGGAGAACAAGTCGTGTCGTATAAATAGCCGTTAGTACGGCTGTTCCAGCCAGCACAATATAAACAAAAGGACTTGCGTAACTGGAAACCGAATGAAGTATTTCATCTTTCGACCAAAAACCAGCAAATATCGGAATTCCTGCCAGAGCAAGCGAACCGATGATAAAGGTTGCCGCCGTAACGGGTTGCTTGCGGCGCAGTCCTCCTAAATACTCAACCTCCTGTCGGCCAGTAGCGTGAATAACTGACCCGGAACCCAAAAATAAAAGAGCTTTGAAAAAAGCGTGGGTTAAGACGTGAAACATTGCGGCTCCAACTGCTCCAACACCAAGCGCAACAAACATGAAGCCCAATTGCGAGATTGTCGAAAAAGCCAACACTCGCTTAATGTCAGACGTAACCAATCCCATGCTCGCAGCTAGAAACGCGGTCAATAATCCGGTGTACAAAATCACATCTCTCGCGACTAACACAACTTCGTAAACTGGTGAGAATCTTGCAATCAGATAAACTCCAGCAACCACCATCGTCGCCGCATGAATAAGTGCTGACGCCGGAGTTGGTCCCTCCATCGCATCAGGTAGCCACACGTGTAATGGGAATTGAGCGCTCTTACCTACTGCCCCAGCAAATAATGCCAGCATAGCTACCGTGAGATAAGTCTCGCCTATCTGCCCAGATGTCGCTGCTGCAATAATGGTTTGTATATCAAAACTACCAGTGGCCTTCCACAATAGAATAATTCCAATCAGCAAACCTACGTCACCAATTCGAGTTGTTATAAATGCTTTCTTAGCAGCCTCTGCAGCTGATTGACGGTCCCAATAATGCCCAATGAGTAAATAAGATGCCAAGCCAACACCTTCCCAAGCAAGATACATCCAGATGAGCGAGCCCGATGTCACTAATAGAAGCATTGCTGCAACGAATAGACTTAGTACTGCAAAATACCAACCATATCTATCCTCGCCTTGCATGTAACCCGTTGAATAAATCGCAACCATCAAGCCTACAATCGATATCGCTATCAACATAACTACAGAGATTGCGTCTATATAGGTCGAAAATTCAATTAAAAATAAAAAGTTATCAGCAGAGATTCTCACCCAATCAAAGGCATAG